>RRZT010239359.1_pt1 | contig 19337 bp, 6 predicted proteins | sample 2165551 | NCBI WGS metagenome assembly RRZT01 (sample SAMN10456910, study PRJNA506462) | wastewater metagenome | biome: wastewater; feature: sludge; material: wastewater sludge; isolation source: wastewater sludge with Escherichia coli K12::gfp cells carrying plasmid... | place: USA: Moscow, Idaho ... | reverse complement strand
TTGTACAGCATCATTGGCACACCCACGAATGGCTCTTTAAGTTGTGCGTCGATTAATTGCTCTACGGACTGCGCATTTTTAAATTCCGGCTTTTGTGTGTAATCATCAAGGCGACTGAACCTACCAAACATCGGCTCAGTATCCAATAATGCGATATCACGCTTCATTGCGCCGTAGTCAAGATTCGCTAAGAAATCGGCTTGGATACTGCGAATGTTGTAGCTTTGTGCTTGTGAAAATGAAGATACAGACGCTACTGCTTTGTTCTGCTTATTCAGGAAATCGAACAGCTTTGGTGTGAAGTTGATATTCGATTTATATTCATCACTTAACTGGCTGTTATCCAGACGAGGGAAATACATCATTGGTTTATCAATGTACTCGTCTCGTCCGTTGTGTCGTGCCAGAGCTTTGATGTAACCATTCACATTCAGTAAAAGGGCATCATTCTGGCTAATCGGCATACCTTTCGCGCCGACAAAGTTTTCAATGTATTCAGTCAGGTTGATCGTTGCTTCAACGGCTTTCCAGTTCTCAGCATTAGCACCTAAACCAAGTTCGCTATTCAAACCTTTTAATGCCTTGTAGCTAACCATTTCTGGCAACAAGCGATAGATTGGACTATCCATATTGCTGCTCATTGTCGGCAATACAATATCCAGTTTGTCGCTTTGAATTTGTGGCAGCTTAGTAATTAAATCATTCCAAGCCTGTACAGCACGTTCACTCATATCATTCACGTACTGCGTTGGGTTCTCAAACTTAATGCTGAGATCATCTAGGCTAGGACGGAAGTATTCGCGTAGGGCTTTGAACTCCTGACTTGGTTCTAAAGTTTTAGCGTATGCAGTTGCAATGCTACTTTCTGGCAGCACATCATAGTCCAAGCGATCAATTGGTCCATCAGCAAGGATTTTTGCTAGTACCGTTGTACGAGTTAAGCGGTCTAAAACATCACCCGAAAGACCTGAAATCACTGTATTGCCAACAGTCAGATCATGGGCTACATCAGATTTCTGTTCGTCTGTTTCAGGCTCAATCAGCTTGAAATTCGCATCTTTGAAATCATTGTAGCTAAGTTCTGTGAACCAAAGCTCTTTAGATAATGCCTTAAATTCAGCTTCATTCCCAGGCTTGGATGAACGGATAAGTTTGGCAACCTGTTCGATTTTCGGTGCTTCTTCCGCTTCAATATTCAGTTTGCTGAATACATAGTTCAAACGGAACTGGTCATAGGATTCTTCCAGAGCAACTTCATAATTGCGGGATTTCATAGGCTGATATTTGGCTGTATCCAGATCAGTATTTAGATCGTATGGAATCACCTTGAATTGATCTGCCTGACCGGGGCGACCCATAGCCCAACCTATTGACTTAACGCCGTCTAGGGTAGGTTGTACAGGTGGTACGAAATTAGTAATGAAATAAGCTGCTAGGGCAACTTGGTTGTTGGTATTGTCCTCATGCCGAACAAAGTCTTTGCCCTGTTTGAACAGAAGCGTCTCTTTGAGACTAGGGTTTGATTCCTCAACTTGAGCAGCAGTCCATAAGTTCAGCTTATCCTTAGCATCCGTAAGTGCCTGGTCGGAATATTTAAAACCATAGCTATCTTTAATTTTGTGACTGCCACGGTTAATACCCGCCATATAATTGACAGAAGCAGTGTCATTCAGGTCTGCTTCCGCAAAATCTCGCATCATGCGGGTTAGGTTGCTTGTTGGAGTATCAATATCGAATTGGTTTTCACCAGTGATATTTTCTAAACCTTTAAGCATTACCGCTATATCAGAAATAACGTCTATAGATTGTGAATAGCCTTTTAAGTGTAAGTGATCACCAATTTGAGTATGGAGAATCTTTAAAGACGGAATTTTATTGGTGGTAGTGTGGTGCTTTCCAGACTTCTGAATACGCTGTTTTGCTTTCAAGAAACGACTGTTCTGATAGCTACGACCAAATGCACGATTAAAACGTGGCAGACGCGATTGATGAACAACAGTGATATCGCGTGATGGATATTGAAGCTCCATCATTGTGCGGGTCGAATGATCAACCAGTAAATCCAGTTTCTCAGGCTGACGATATGATTCATTAGAGAATAAGGTTTGATATGCTTTAGTCACACGATCATCTAGTGCTTGTTGATCTTCGTTTTCGTTTTCTGAATATACAAGGCGTGTAGATTCTAAAGAGCGATCAAAAGCTGCTTCAATGCGATTGATACGATTGAGTATTGCGTCCTGATTCTCTAGGGAAATCGAGAGCTGATCTTGAACCTTTTTCCATTCATCCTGAATTTCAACCAGTGAACGTGATTCAGACATGGTGTAAGGGTAGAGGTCTTTTGATAGACCAATATTATTGACCATTTCGCGTTCATAGATCGCATCACGCTCGTTTTTCAGTGTTACGGTCAGGTCTTTAAGTGCCTTAATCTCTTTTTCGACTTCCGATAACAAGTACAGCTTTGCATACAAGCGGTAGCTTTGCGCCGTTTGTACTTGTTTCACCATGCTTGGGTCATCAGATTTGATGAATTGACGAGGAACGTAGGTCGCTTCCTGAACCACCAATTCCAATTCGCTATAAAGCGCGTTTGGGTTCTCAAAAACCAGAGTGTCCGAACCAGATTCAGTCACAGTATCAAGCTGTGTGCCATCTTGAGTGACTGGCAAAATTACGTCTGATGAAATCGGCTCTACGGCTTCGTTTTCAATGTACTCAACAAACTCTTGATGATCTTCTGCAAACGTCACAGGGTCACTAGAAATAGATACAACTTCGGATTCCAGTGTGCTATCCGGGGTAGAATCTGTATCTGGGTTGTTGTCTTGGTCTAAATCGTTTACCTGACCACCGATAGGCGCGATCTGTTCAAGAGCTTCTTCGAGAGTAGCATTATCATCCACTTTGCCAAATGTGCCATTCAAGGCAGCTTGCATGTTACGGATATACTCTTCACGCGCCAGTAAGGTTTTCTTACGCTCTTCTTCACCGACTTGTTGAATAAATGCTAGTGCATCGTTGTCGATTGAATTTGAGATCGCTTCAACGCTAATTGGTTGATCTGTGTCTACATCAAGTGTCGCTTGCGCCGGAGCCGGAACGTCTGAATTTTCAAGCTGCTCAACTTCTTCTTCAACCTGAGCATACATGCCTTCAACAATTTCACTCACTTGAGCATCCGTTGGACCCGAAGTGATGGTTGCTTGTGGAGCCGACATTTCAGAAGCAGGGCGTAGATTAGTTTTGGCAATCAATTCATCAAGTGATGTTGGTTCCATTTCATCAATGGCATCATTGTCGATCACCGGTAGTTCTGGTTCTACATACGGAGGTGGCGCACTATCAAGGTTAAAATCAAGTGTCTCTTCCTCTGCAACCGGAGTTGGCGCGACAAGTTCTACTTGAGCTTGCTGAACAGGCTCTTGTTTCAAGTAAACCGCTTGGTAAGCACGAGTAAACTGTACAGCATCTTCTACGCTATATTTGTTGTTTTCAGCAGAAAGAGGGTGGTTGCCAGAGAGGTTGTGAACATACGGTTCAACATACTCATAGCGGTCTTTCATTAAACGGAAAAGATTGTTCGTATTTAGTGGCTCTTTTTCAAACTCGCCGTCTTTATCGCGTGTCAGGAAGTACCATTTCTGATCTTCTTGATTTTTTCGTAAGTAATACAGGTTGTCGTCTGCACCAAGCCCTTTGATCGGCTCACGGAAACTTAACGATGATAGGGCAATACGGTTTAGATCGCGCAAGTCTTGACTGAGTTTTTCAAGTTCAGCTTCAATGCCTTCTTTACTCAGAGCATTCTCACGGACACTATTTTGGTTCAGCGTATTTTGCGCAGATCGGTTCAGCGTATTCAGCGTGAAATCAGCATCAGCGAATAGAACTGCCTTATCGCCCCAAGTAGGGTGTTCACTAGGTAAGTGATTGAAGATTTCAGGTACTTCGCGTAAATCTTCAAATGCCAATATGGTTCCGTTCTCTTGAACAGACACCGCTTGCATAAATGGAGACAGCTTCTCTTTGCGAATCACCGAATCATCGTGACCATCAGCATAAGCAGCATCTTGAGACGCATATACTTTGATTAGGGCATTGCCTTTGTAACCCAATTCAGAAAGGGTTTCCAATGGCATACTGTCGATCTGGTGTGCACGTACATACAGGGAAGATGCGTGTTGAATAAAATCATCATATTCTTGCTTGAGTGTGTTTTCCTGATTACAGCTCACCACATAATATTCTTTATTGTGTTTTTGGTAGGCTGTACGGTTGTTCAGAAATAGATTACGCCATTCTGTATGCGACTGTTGCGGAGCCGTAAAAGGGGTAATCTCACTGCGCGGGATACTTTTAATATCCCCACGACCCATATTTAGAAAGACATTTTGGAAGTTACGAGGATTCAGACCAGAGCTGCCGTTAGGGTTGTTATAAACTAACGCCATACGGTTACGGTGTTCTGGAATTTCGGAAGGAATGATTTTGAATCCATTGTTCTTCAATGCTGCATAGAAGTCATCGGGCTTTTGGTTAGAAAGCGCAATAGCTTGTTGAACATCATCAATGAGTAGGACACTTAAACGCTCGCGGTACTTGTTCTGTTCAGACAAAGCCAAATCAGCACCGAAACGTCTCAAGTCAAGCCAGGTAATCTGATCTTGTGAAGCCATACGTTTCACCACTTTTATAATTGATTTATTAAATAGGTCGAAATGAGCCTATGCTCTCAAGTTTATATCAAAACCTTGCATTCCCATAGGTTAGAAGTTGTATATACAGACAAGTTTTTTTGTATTTTCCGGTTTTTTAGGGTGGTGCGCCGTAGTAGAGCAATAAAAGTTAAGAGTTCTACATTTCTCGTATAATAAAAATTAATGTGAGTGGTTTTCTTATATATATCATTTGCTTACAGCTCTTTTGGAGTAGAGGGTTTTTGATTCAATTTTAGAAATTAATGTGAGTGGTTTTTCTATATATATCATGCGCTTACGGCTATTTTGGAGTAGAGGGTTTTTAATTTAATTTTAAGAAATTAATGTGAGTGGTTTTCTTATATATATCATGCGTTTACAGCTCTTTTGGAGTAGAGGGTTTTTTCATAAAAAAAGCCACCCTAAGGTGACTTTTTGTGACAACTAGAAATTAAAGTGCCATTCCTAATTGTTGTTCTTCTGGTTTTTTCGTCTCTTTCGCTGCTGATAGGTTCTCTAACCGCTCTGCCATAGCCAGACGTTCAGGGTCTTGCTTCAAGAAACGCTCATATTCCTTCTTGAAGTGAGCATCAAATTCTTGAGGTGTCATTTTCTCAATCATATCAAGCTTATCACGCAGCTCTTCTTCACGTTCAACATCACGCACATCCAGACTTTGCAGTTCAGAAAGCTCATGCTTGATGTAAAGTAGATGGTCACGTAAGCGCATTTCCGGCAAGTTTTCTTTAATGTGCTCCATTGCTACATTAATGAAATCCTTGAACGAAGCAACGATCTGTTCACGCTCCGTACCCATCGGACGAGCATTACCCATGATTTTCTCTTGTTCAAAACCAAGAGCGTTGTTATCACCACGATCACGGCGTACCAACCAATCATTGTTACCCATTTTCTTTTCTTTTTGCCCTTCGATAGTGACAGCTTCGCCACAGCGAGCAAACTCTTCAAGAATGGTAGACCAGTAACTCGTACTACGTCCTTGCATAGCATCAAGATAAAGAGCATCACGATGAAATACAGTAGCATTCAGCGCAGTATGCCGTCTCGCCATGTAATTAAATACATCCAGTGCATGCCCCTTACCGTTTTCAGCCTGAATGGTTTTTTCAGGGAACTGATCACGCATTTTTTGCAGTAAGAAACGTGTAGCTGATAGCGCATCCACATCCTCAATCAATTGAGGAATAATAGCTCTTGCAATGTGAGATCGTGCGGTCTGGTTAAACGCATTGAATTTCAATTTTAAGGTATGTTCATCCATACCCGCAGCTTCGTATGCTTCTGTCATGGTTTTGCGGTAATTAGTGAGTTCGCAGTTATAGGCAGTGTCACTGTTTTTCACAATCCAACCAGTAGCTTTCTCACGGTACTCTTCCATCGTAGTGTTACGCTTGACACTATCATTAAGATTTTGGTCCATGATTTGCTCTGTTAAACCATCGTAGTAATAGCTTTCACGGCTTGCTTCACGCGCTCTGAACACTTTAACGATTTCATCAGCAGCAGCTTTGCTATATTCAGGTGAATGACCACCCACTTTATGCGCCATTGCCATGACCCGCATCTTGTAATGCTCTTCCTTCTCGCGCAAATTACGAATCATGCCATCTAGGTCTACTTTGTCGTAGTTTGGACGACGAATATTCTTAATCATCACATCCATTACTTTTGCTGCATCACTAACAACTTGCGAGCGAGAGCTATCTAACTCTGCGGATAAGAAGCGATTACGCATAAAGCGATCAAGTTTAGGGTTTTGCTGAACCTCAATATCCATCATTGCATTATCGAGGGCATGGAACCACTCGTGAGCAAATGAGCCGTAACCCTTCTTTTTGGTCAAATTGATCACACGGAAATCGGGTTCATAGTGCGCCAAAGCACTTTGACTACCACGCGAACCGTTTGCCAATGCCATTAAGCCATCAAATCCCACCATACGATCAGGAATATTGATCATCTTCGCAAGGGCAGCACAGCCGTCATAAGCCAAGTTAATAGCTTCCTGACGGTCCTTTTGGTTCAGGTAGTTACCAAACTCACATGCCTTGAATCCAAAGCGGTGTTGCAGTTCTTCTGCTGTGACATTACGCCCATTACGGTCGCTAAAGTCATTCACCATAAGTTTCGGGTCATCAACGGTCGGCATGAGGGATTTTTTCGATGCCATTTCCTTCATTTCGTTGTTGATGCTATTCATAATCTCGTTCAATTCTTCACGAGAGTTACGACGGCGTTCTTGCTGTTCTTTCTTGCTTTGTGTTGTCTCTGTTTCGGTTTTTGGATTTAGGGCTTTGTAAACCATATCCAACTGATCATCATCCAAAGAAGCTTTTAGCTGTCTGTTTTCAAGCAGTGAATAGGAGTGAATACCCTTTGGTAAGCGATCACGGAAACTCGAATGGCGAAATGTCTGTGAATAAGCTTTACCCATTTCATAAGAAAGATCAGTGACCTTGCTCAAGGTCTGCTCAAGAGCGTCAATATCCTTGAGACGAGAAGGGTTTTGTTCAGCAAGGCGATCTCGTGCATTTAGCACTACATCAAAACTTTGCTGTTCTTTCCAGAATTGCTGTATTTGTCTGTATGGAGCCTTAAAGTTACGTTGAACTTCCTCATGGAATTTAGGGTTTGCTTCCCATGATGAATACACATCACTTAATGCCTTACGAATATCAGTCAGGTTGGTTTTGTCGATCACTGCATTACGGATATCCGTTATGACCTGATTGTAAACTACACCAACACGAGTAACCTGTTCTGAGCTAGTGTTTACAGTAGTTGGGAAATCAGGCTGAGAAGGCATAATTTTACGCAGACAGTCAGTGATCAAGTATGCGCGAACATCAATACCTTTTTCCTGAGCATCTTCAACGGAGGTCTTTTTCCACATTTTGTTCAGCTTCAAAACACCTTCCATTTGTTTCAGCGTCATGGCTTCGATCTGGGCAACGGTCAATGTGACGTTATACAGGTCTTTTTTCGCACCGGGAATCTTGTAGCCAGTATCTTCAATTTGATCACCGCTAGGTGTCTTAGGTGTTGAAGATTTACGTGGAGCAGGGGCAACCGGAGTTGCTGATTCTTGCTGTTCAGAAGTAGGTTGTGGAATCTTAGTAGGTTCTACTACAGGTTTCGGTTCTGGTTCTACTACAGGTTCTGGTTCTGGCTCTACTACAGGTTCCGGTTCTGGTTCTACTACAGGTTCCGGTTCTGGTTCTACTACAGGTTCCTTAGGTTCTTTTGGTGGAACAGGCGGTGAAATGTGTTCCTGATTGTTTGTTGCTTCAATTACTTCAACCGCTTTTTTTTGCTCTTCCAGATCAGCACCGGCTTCACAGTCTGATGCAATCATATCCAATGAAGCATTCTTGTCATTTTTAATGATTGCATCCAGTCCATCAATCACATTACGCATGTAGTGTGGCGAGCCTGGCAAGGCAGATGGAGTAGATAGTAAAACAAAACCATCAGACAGTTTTTGTTTGTTGAACTCGTACACAGACGGAAGCACAGCAATTGACGCATGCTTGGTTTCTGTTGCCGGTTGGTATGCCATAACAGCATTGTGCGGGTTCAAGACGCTTTCAGGCGGTTTGCGGTTATGATCAGCCATGCTTGGCAGTAAAGCAGCCTTAGTTGCTTCATAGCCCTCTTGAATCAGGCGTGATGCAATTACCTGTTGATAAGGACCAATACTGTGTGTACGAGCTACAGGAAGCGTAGTGCCTTGAATGTTTGCCAGATTATTAGCATTGTTCAAGACTTGGCTAACTGCGCGTGGACCCGCGAAATAAGCACTGTCTGAGGTACGACGATTGGATTCAACCACCTCTTCTTTAAACTCTTTTTTACCGTAGACACGACTGTAAGAAAAAGCAGCATCGGTTCGGTTGGTGTATTGCACTGGTAGATCAGGTGGAACCACTAAGTAACGTCCAACCAGTTCTTCATTACCAGTCAAGCGAACCACGTTGTAGTCATCAGGATTGCCAAGAGCTTCCACTTGATTTTGAAAGTCTTGCATTAAGAATTTATGCAAGTCATCAACACTGGCAATATTGGCTAGACCAAAACGAACTGTATGAGCTGATAATTCATGTTGAACGTCCACAGTTGTCACCAACGCTTTGCTGTTGTCAGCAATTGGATTAACAATATCTGTGCCTAGAGAGTAGTGGATACCGGTGTTATAAGCTGCTTGATCTGAGAGAGCTGCACGGAGAGGGGCAACTTCTTTGCCTTTGGTCGCAATTTCGTTTTCAAGTTGCGCTTTAAGAGCATTTTTTTCTTCAAGGTATTTGATCTGATAATTACCTTTAAGCTTTGCATCCTCAGGCGGTTTCACAAATTCTGGCAACAACACATACGCACCATGCTCTTTGCCTTTTGGTGGAATCTCATAAACAAAAAGGTCAGCACGGTTGAACTGATGATCGTTAGGATTGTCAGGGTTTTGTTTTTTCGCTTCCTTTTGATCAGAAAGATTGATGGCATCCAAGATCATTTGAGGTGGCATAGCAAACACGTTTTCACGCATTGAAGCTAGGGAAATATTGCCATACGCATCATCTAAGCCCTTAAAGACTTCACTAGAACGAATTTCAAGATCGGTATTATCCAGACGTTTCAGCATACCCGCCGTAGGGTAAGATAGGTCGTGCAAATCAATCTTCGCTGTCATAGACAGAGGAATTGCAGCATCTAGCGGGCGATACGGTTCCGGTGGGATTTCCTGACCAGTTCTTTCCAGGTAATCTTCATATTCGCGTTTATCCAGATATTCGTCTTGGTCATCCTCTTCAAAACGTCTGCTTGGGCGAGCTACATCAAGTTCAATCACTTTTGCAGTGATTTCTTTGTTTAGCGCATCAAAAGACATTTCACGTAGGTTATCGACTGTACCTAAACGAGCACTGTTGATTTTTTCCCAAGCCAAGTCAGTATCAATGTTACGGTTTGAACCCGGACCATCACGGTATGCCAGTTGATTAGCGATATCGTTTAGATCAGCCGGAAGGATGCGCAAGTATGAAAGGTTTGAATTGGTGCGTGTCACCACATCCAAGTTCTGTTGATACGACAATTCCGAACTTTCAAACATGCCTAAGTGGTTTTTGAATTGATTTACCGCAGTGCCAATGAAGTCATGGGTAACATCAGACAGACTTTGAGGATTCGGTTGAACTTCAAAACGGCGTTCACGAATCGTCGGCTGCATATATTCAAAGACTTGGCTGAACTGTTTGTCAGAGTTCAAACTGTTAGCAATGTAATCCGGCACTTTGCCAGTAGAATTGTCATACGGTTCAATTGATACGTTCTTATGGAACAACACATCAGCAGTTTGAATCGCAGTTAAAGCAGTCTGGTAGTCTAGGGCATTATCAAATTGCGTAGTAACGCTTGGGTCTGAGATCAGGCTGAGTTTCAGGTTTGCACTGTCTACAGTAAAGTCATCTAAAGATGGTACACCATTTTGGTAATAGTTCGCAGTCTTGTCATTGATGCTCTTAAACAAGCGTTCAGCAGCTTCAATTAATGCTTCTTCATTTTCTGCTTCTAGCTGTTTTTTGTGGACGGCAACTAGGTTTTCCAAGTTGGTTGCCACATCACCGCTAAAGCCTAAATCTGTATAGAGCTTATTACGGCTATATGCAGCAAAACCGAGTGCAGCAGCATCACGCAAATTGCGTACATTCAACTCTTCTTGGGTATCAGGTTTAATATCACCTAAGTCGATACTGTTAATCTGGAATGGTTTATCACTGTTTGCACGGTTCATCACCCAAACATGCTTACGGTCAGCAGGGTAGTCATCGTGATTCAGAGAAGGGATAAAGTTCCGAACATAGTGCAGGGCTTTACCTTGTTGATGTGTCGCACTTGCACCTAAGCGATAGTAGCTTTCATTAAAATTAACGGCTGCTGCCTGAACTAAAGCAAAGCTAGTTTTCACTTGGGTTACATCAAGTGTTGGGTTCTTCAAGGACTTGTCGTAAGCGATCACACCCGGAACAATGTGGCTTAAAATATCTGCTGCTGCCTGTACCTTGAACTGAATATGATCACCAACACCGAGCATTGGGTTGGTTGTACTGTATCGTTCTTTACTTTGCAGTTTTAACCAGTCCTGTACAGCTTTATTGCTAGACAGCATCGGAAGGATACTTTGACCTGATGCGCGTTCAATCATGTGAGCATCACGCGCAATTGTGACCAGGTTATCTAAGATACGTGTATCCGCAAGAATATTGTTCGGAGAACTAATATTTAAGTCAGCAGCCAACTGTTCGCCGTCTTGCAGTAGTAATTGAGCGTATCCACGTAACCGTTCCTGAATAACAAAATCAGCTACAGCAGTGTTGATGTTTTTTTGAGGTTGAGCATTGTCAAAATCAGGAAGTTTAACCACTGTGATGCCTGAATGTGGCAATGCGTTAAAGCTAATTGGAGCAAGAGGTTCAGACGCAATGTTTTGGCGGGTGATAGTACGCGCTTCAACATTTTGAACGAATTGAACCAGATCAGCATTTTCGTGAACGATATTACCGAAGCCAAAGCTTTCGCTAGAGAAGTTAGCTTTAACTTCATTTTTTGCATCTTCAAAACCGGCTTCAATCTCGTGTTCGGTCGTTTCTTTATGCAATAAAAGATTTTCTACATATTCAGGCTTAACGAAGTCTGATTTGTAATCATGGATATGCTCGCGCAGATCGTTGAGGTATGACAGATAAGAACGGTTGCTTGAGTTTTCTTGCTCTACCGAATGTAAACGCCCCTGAGCAAATACAAGGTCTGTTGTCGGGTGAAGCATGTGTGCAGCATACGGAGCCAGGCTATTGATCTGGCTAGGTACACCACCCATACCAACAATCATATTGGACAAGATAGATTTCTGACGCGCATTCACAAGTAAGTCGCGGTCTTTTTCGCCTTGTTTGATTCGCGCTAGGATGGTTGGAATCGCTTGCAGACGGATATGCTGATCTAATTTATGCAGATCACGCAGCAAAGGAGTTGGTTCAACGCCGTCAATCAAGACTTCTGGTGCAATGTTATTTGGTGCAACGTCGATAACTTCCGGCTCCACCACTTTGATTGCTTCATGTAGTGGTTTACCAGGTTCAACCGTAATTTCACCAGACAGTACCGCAGATGCAGTAGCTTCAATATCTTCAACAGTTGCAGTTGCCTGTTTCGGGTCCAGACCATCTTCGAGATTGTCACTTGGTTCAGCGACTAAAGAACTTTGGTAAGCAAGTTGAGCTTCAAGTTCTGTTTCTAGGTTGGAGTAGGCAACAGTTAGGTTGTTCGCCACGTTTTTGAAGTCTGTACGCAAGTTGCCACGCAGACCGTTAATTGGTGCATGGATTTCGCTTAAACGCACGTACATATCATTCAGTGCAGCAGAGAAGTTAGTACGGTTTACGTTCTCTTCTGAGGTCACAGACCATTTACCGTCTGCATCCGACATTGCATGCTGAACTTTGAATTGACCGTCTTTTTTCACAATGTCAAAACGGCTGTTCATAGCAAATTGTTGTTTTAGTTCGGGATAACGCTCATATAGCACTTTATTGACGTAGCTATTGGTTTCAGCAATGCCGGAAAGCATCACACCCACGTTCTCTTCATTCAGGTTTTGGCTGTACTTGTCTAAAGCACGGAACTGGTTATCAAAGTAGACAAGGGCATTGTGGTTCAATGTCACCGCATTTGGTAACTGATAAAGTGAACTCCATCCCTTATGTGCCGATACGTCATAGTTCAGCATTTCGGGGATTTGGGAAATATCAGAGAACGCAAGGATTTGACCTTGACTGTTACTCTTGATTGGCAGACTTGTATTTGGCAATTGAACCGCTTTCAGGTTCATTAAATCCACACCGGCAGCAATCGCAATTTCTTCTGTTGGGTAGTATGCAACTAAGCTCTTGTCAGAGGTATAGCCGTACTTTTCAAGCTGTGCCAGAGGGAAAGCATCAGCTTCGTGATGTTCAAAGAACATTTCCGCTTTCTTATCGTGGTCATGCTCTTGAAAAGCTTGTACTAAAGAAGAAGATAGAGGGGCAGCTTTGGAATCAATATAGCCGACCTTAGGTGCATCTTTGCCTTGCGACACAATATTAGTCCATTGTGCAACGCGACCTTCTGCAATATTGGCATCATGGTTGATATAGATTTCAGAAGTATCCATGTCACGAAGAGGATGCTGTTCGATACCTGGAATAAGCTGTCTGAGTAGCTTGATGCTGAACGAATTTTGCTTTGGGTCAAGCATCACAGTCATATCGGAACCTTGAAATTCAGATTCAACGATAGTTGCGCCTTTTGACTGAGCATTTTTGAGAAATTCATCAATGCTGATATTGGTTTTTTGTGTAAATAGCGCAGGGTCCTGAACTACCAGTAAGCCTACCTTTTCACGTTGCTGTGTCGCTGATGAAACAACAGCCCGCACTCCAAATTGAGTGAGGTCGATCCACTTCTTAACTGCCATATAAACCTCTAATTATCGTTCTTAAACATGCGCCTAAAAGGTCGCATTCACAGTATATAGGAATGTTCTGTATATACAAATGGCGTGGAAATACCATACTGCAAATTTGCCGAATATATTTTGCTTAAAACAGTGATAACCCACTTCGTAAGGCAAAAAAAATGGGAGCCGAAGCCCCCATTTTATAAAAAAGATTATTCGGCTTTTTGATCAATTGATGTTCTTAGACTGTCAGAAAGCGCGATACGTTGCTTGTATTCAGCATTAGAAACTTTAGTGATCGCTTGCATATTGTATTCACCAGTTGCTAATTCCTGTTCCATTGAAACAAGTGAAGCAAGTAGGGCTTCTTTACGTTCATTAGAACGATACATACGCTCACCAATCGCCAGTTTTAACGCTTTGACCTGTAAAATTTCTTTTAGGACACCGCGCTCTTCTTGTGATGTTAAAGCTTTGTTCCACTCTTTGTAATCTTCATCGAACCCTAAATAGCGGTTTACTTCCTTACGGAATTGAGCAATTAAAGGTACACCGCTAGAGCTGTGCGCATCATCTGTTTTAATTGAAGTAAATTCAGATTGAATTGCTTTTAGAGAGTTGATTGCCGGTGAGATTTTTGCATCTTTAGCTAATTTCTCTGCTAAATATTTTTCACCCTCAGGCGTAGATGCCACACGTTCATTGATCGGACGGTCAGGCAAGCCAACCATATTGTTGATCAACGCATTTTGCGCAGCATGAACGTCAGTACCTTCAACTGCTTCTGTGAACAGTGTTGCTGCTTGTAAGCTCAAGCCCGGCGCAGAACCAGAACCACAAAGGTTTGATGCCTGTTGGTCAGGTGTACAGAATTTCGCGTGATGTTCTGCCAACATTTCTTTTTGAGCTTTGATTGGGTCAGCATAAGTACCCGGAGCAGCTTTAATTTCAGTAGAAATACGAGTAACTACAGAATCACGAGCTGCTTTCTGGTTTGCAGCAGTGTGATTACGCTGTGCCAGAACCGTACAGTTTTTATATCCTTGACCGGTAGGACCGTACTGTAATGCAACTTCTTTTTGCTTCGCACTGACTTCAAACGCTTGATAAGTTGATGCTTGGCTTTGCGTAGAACGTGTCATGGTATCGGTGATAGCTGCACCAACTACGTTCTTTTGCTTGGTCAAAGCCTTAATTGCATCAACGATCTCATTACGTTGATCAGTTAAATCACTAGAGATTTTCTGATCATGCTTAGATAACCACTGCAAGTTTTGTGCAGCTAGAGAGGTATAGTGCTGCGTGATGTATCCCGCAAAAGAAATATCGTTGAACGGAGGGCAGTAGTAAGCAAAAACGGAAGCTGAAAACAGCACCGAAGTAACCATTACAGATAGACGACGGAGTGGATTACGAGACTTATTTTGATCTTCACCATTACGAACACCACGTAGCTCACGCATACGATCTTTCATATTTTGAGTGGGTTTTTGTTTGATACTCTTCATACGTCATCCCCCTCTTAAAGATCAGGCAGTGAAATTTTGGCTTGGAAAGAAAGAGCGCGTGATTCTGCTTCTTTTGTCTTTTGCTTGAATGGTTCAGCAGTTGCTAACACCAATGTTGCCAGTAGACCTTCCATACGCAAACTCTGTTCATAAGATTGTTGGTCCATCCATACTTCCAGACCTTCAATACGTGCAGCTTCTACAAGCAAACCACGAGGTTCCTGAGCGACCATAGATTTTTGCCACTCAAGGGCTTCTTGACCGCCGTAGTAACGTGCTACAGTTTTCTCAAGAATGTCATTCGCTGACTTCAAATCACCTTTTTCATCAGCAAACTGTTTCAGGTTTTGTGCTTCGATAATTGCCAGAGAGTAAGCAGGGAACGCAAGCATTGAAGCCTTATGGTTTAATGCTAATAGATATTCCTGTCCTTGAGGTGTACGACCACCCGCCACAGGAATTGCCAAGTCTTTTTCACCTAGAATGTTTCGACGAATTGCAACACGCGCTTCGGCTTCTTTTGAATCTGGGTAAACAGACTGGAATAGCAGGGCAGCGTTAGTGTCACCACCGGGCAAATCCGATAATTTACATACGCCTGTTTGAGCTTCTGTTACTGTACAGAACTTCTCGCGGTGCTCTTGAATACGAGCGTTACGATCAGACGTAGAATCGTGTGAAAGTGAACCCGGTTGGTTGCCAGTGTTACTTACCATAGATGCACCAGATTGATTGACGATTTGTGGTGTTTTCGCCAACTCTTTGTTCTGAGCCACTACAGTACATGCTTTAAAGCCCTGTCCAAGTGGTCCGAACTTAAATGCTATTTCTTTAGTCTTATTGTTCTGATCTATCGCTTGAACAGCCGACATATACGATTGAGCATTACGAACCAGTGAATCTGTAATTTCTTCACCCACTACCTGTTCTTGCTTGGTAGCTACAGACAATGCCTTTGTGATTTCTTGCGTATTCTGCTTGATGATCGTAGACATTGAAGTAGTCATCGTGTTGACAGCTTGCTCCACAGTATTACTGTAAATCTGAGATTGAGCATTATTGTTCGTTTGCGAACTCAAAAATGTACTATCTGCGGTATAAGCCACAGGAATAGACGATGAAATCACAAAAGCAGCTATGATATTTCGACGCAATTTCGGTGATAACTTCGACCAAGCGTTAGGTGTTTTTGGAATTGATTTTTTTTTCATATCAGTCGCCTTTTGTCCTTATTCCACATTCGGCTTGTAATCAGCGTTATACGTCACACGACTTTGCATTTGATTACTCAAAACAAAGTTAGCAAGCGAACCGGTTGTAGCACGAATCGTTGAACGCACCTGATCATTTACACATGAATCTTCAAAGTTGCACGTAGCAATATTTTCAGGAAGCCCTACGTTATTCATAAAGTTTAGGTAGTTTTTAGCTACCTCAAATTTGGTAGGAGATAGATTATCTTTAGCAAAGAACATGGCATAATCCACATCCATGAACTGATCGCCGTTGATACCCATATTGCATAAGCCCTGTGCACTTTCCGTTGCACTACAAGCAAATTCTAGGTGATAAGCCAATGGCGCAGATTTCTTATCTACAGTATTAAATTTCGGTAGTGCAGCAGTCACTTTATTAAAGTCACTAACGATCATATCTTTAAGTTTTAACTGAGAATCAAAAGCTCGACGTTCTGCTGTTTGGGTGCAGGCTGCGGAATCTGGCAAAGCCCCTTTCAGGTTGCGGTCCATGATCATATCTTTAACAGCCATTGCTTGATCAATGGTTTGCTGTGTAGCTACCAGAGCATTTGCATTACGGTTAATGGTGTCATTTACCACTACACCAACGACCTGTGTTTGCTTGGTCGTAGCATTCAAGCTATTGGTGTATAGCTGCTGTGAAAGAAATTCTTTCACTGGTGTTAGCCAGGCAAACGCATACGCATTTTGTTGGTAGCCCAGAAATAAGGAGCCACCAACAATTAGCGAGCCTACAGATAAAACCGCAGTTGATTTACCCAATACAGAGAGCTTTTCTGAGTTATGTTGCTGCTGTAAACGCTTTTGGCGTTGTTCTGCTAAACGGTTACGAGAACGATGAAAACTCATAGTCAAACCTCTTATTGATTAGTTGCTAAAGAAGCTAGAAGCGTTGGTTGAACTATTGCTCTCAGCAGACGCAGAGCTTGTTTTAGCACCTTCCGCATAAGGGTCATTGGTTTGTGCTCCACTTTTACCGCCAGAAGAGCTACCAGAACCAGAACCAGAACCAGAACTAGAACCATTTGTACCACCGGTTACACTACCACCATTAGCCGGGTCAGTTTTGATGTTATAACCATTAATACCATAGGTAATTGTGGTCTTGTCTGGCATGAAAATATTTGAATCAATACCCAACTTATCACCAGTTACACCCGCAAACTCTTTTGCGAAATCATAAGTTTGAGAATAGTTTTGGATTTCACTCATTGCTTCATTAATTGGACCAATCACCTGTTCAGAAGCTTCATAAACAGCGTCGCAAACCTTCTTGTTTGCATACTCTTTCAGTGCACCAATCAACTTGTCTTGCATACCACTCCATGTAGGGATTGTTGTAGACAGGTCAGGGATATCGCCTAGATCAGCAAAACAGCCACCTTGTTTTTGCGGTTGGAAAATCTGGTTCACATCAACATATTTAGAAAGCACTTCGGCACGGATGTTTAGTGCATCAGACGCAGCCTTCACCAAGCCGTTTTCGCTTTCAGCACAGTCCTTTGCATCAGCAGCTACAGTGGATTCAGTAGTACCAGTCACTTGAGCAACCTTATTCTGGTTGGCTTGTGAAGTTTCACTACCATCGGCAGCAGAAGTACCACCAGTAGTCAATACGTTGGTTGAGCCTGTACCCGGTTTAGAGCCTGATTGATTGGTCTTAGCCACGATGTTTTCGTGGGTATCAACATATTTAACCTCTTCGGCAATTGTGGGTACTGAAATAGCTAAAGCTGTACCTACAAATGCACCAATCACTGTGCCACGATTCAGGTAGGTTTTGATAAAGCCTTTATCACTATTAGTAGTAGCTGCAACAGCTTTTTTCTTAAAGCCCACACCGACACGGCTGCCGGATTTATTTGTTTGATGTTGAAGCCGAGCTTCACGCATATTTTTCGGTTGTTGTTTCATACAATCACCCAATTGATCTAAAGTTTTTCATATATAAGTGAATTTTCGACGTATTTTCATGGTTTAGTAGAAATACTGAAAAAAGACGATTGAAGAAACGCATCAAGTTAGTAGAGAACAAAAATAGGTCTTTGTACTGTTCTTCTTTAATACCGAATTTCTGCAATTCGCTCGTTTCGAGTTTTGAAAATTCACTTACTAAAACAGCGAAACCTCTATTCACTGATAATGCTACTGACGCAATAAATAAAAACTGAATGCTATTTAATAGATTCATCAGGCGACAGAAGTAATTAACAGCGTCAAGAATTTGGTGAATTTGTTGCTCACCGATTTTTTCTAAATCAATGCGTGATTCAGTGATCTCACTCACTTCTTTAGAGCAAATTTGATTTACAACTTCGTCAGGGAAGATCGGCTTACAGCCTTCTACAAGGTAGTCTGATACCTTGCTGACTTGTTGTAGGTAAAAGGAATAGTTGACTGGATAATTGCGCAGCTCAAATTCTTGTTTAGTAATAAACAAGTCAAATTTATTTTGTATCTGCTGACTTTCAGCAATCAATACAGCTTGCGATATGTTTCCAAAAACATCACCAACGAATTTAAAGCAGTTCGCTTTGGAGAGAGTAAAGTCACCATTAGCGGATTTCTCAAAATACTGATCTTGTTTTTTTAAAAACGGATATTTGTTATCGCAACATTCCTGGATAAAACGAATAGCATGAGCTACTTGGTTTAGCTTCAAGTCGAAATTAAACTCTTTTATCTCTGTTTCAGCTACTTGTTGTAATGCGCCCATAGTTGCACTCTTATTGCTTTTTCAAAAACCCCTAAAAGGTGGTTTAACCCGACGAAGAAAATAGACATGGATTCCCTCACGTTATATTAAAACAAAAATTGCACAAAACAAAAAGGCTTTCGAGGGGGGGCGAAATTTTTTTTGTTGCACAACACTACAACTCCTTTTACGGAGCTGTATGTTTTGATGTTTTAAACAAGGCTTAAAATTGGCTTTTGCTCAAATTCTTGGCGGGGCAAATTCAAGAAGCCATTATTGTTAAGTGAGCGAAGGAAGGAAGCAGGGAGCAGTGTACGGTCCTTACCATCTTTTGACGCAAGCACTGTAATAACGTCAGACTTACGGTAATAAGCACAGCGCATTACACCAGGTACATTCTCACGCACGATTGGTTCGAGGTCATTACGGCTTGGAATCTGACGAATAGAGCCATAAGTGATCTCAATGAGACTGATTGATGCCTGTAAAGTTGGCTCAAACTCGCAACTGATTGTTAGGAAGTTACGATTATTTTCAAAGTGAGCGTAAAAGTTTTCCCGCTCTGCTTCTTTATAAAGGGATTTGAATAGTTCAAACGTAGGCTGCATATCTACAAATCCATGTGGATTGAGAACGCTGCGCTCTTGTTCAAAAGGGTTCAAAACA
>RRZT010179729.1_pt1 | contig 19338 bp, 15 predicted proteins | sample 2165551 | NCBI WGS metagenome assembly RRZT01 (sample SAMN10456910, study PRJNA506462) | wastewater metagenome | biome: wastewater; feature: sludge; material: wastewater sludge; isolation source: wastewater sludge with Escherichia coli K12::gfp cells carrying plasmid... | place: USA: Moscow, Idaho... | reverse complement strand
TTCAAAGGTGAAGGTCATAAAAGGTGATGGGTGATCCACCTTGAGCATTTTCGGTGCCACAGTATCCAGCATCGACGGGCAGAATGGACGCCAGCGCTCGCGGAATTTAATTTGTGCGTTAATTCGATCAGCCACATTAGGAATACTTGGGCAGCCAATAATCGAGCGGCCACCCAAAGCGCGCGGGCCAAACTCCATGCGGCCTTGGAACCACGCCACAGGATTGCCTTCCACCATAATCTTAGCAATGTGCTCTGGCACGCTATCAATTTTTTGCCACTTTGGCTGACCTGGGTGTTTGGCACAGGCGGCGATCACTTCTTCATTGGTGTACGAGGGACCAAGGTAAACATGCTCCATCTTCTCAACAGGTACGCCTTTGCGTTGTGACACATAGGCGGCAGCGCCTACCGCGGTACCGGCATCACCAGCCGCGGGCTGCACAAACAGTTCTTTGACTTCATCGCGAGCAATAATTTTTTGGTTGAGTTTCACGTTCAAGGCACTACCGCCGGCAAAGGCGATGCGGCCGGTCTCTTTGATAATGTCACCCAGATAGTAATCCATCATTTCTAGCGCCAGCTTTTCAAACAGTGCTTGCACGCTGGCGGCGTAATGGATGTAAGGATCATCGGCGATATCGCCCTCGCGCTTTGGACCTAACCATTCAATGAGCTTAGGTGAGAAGTAAAAGCCTTTGCCTTTTTCTTTATAGCGACGCAAGCCAATGACGTTGGCATACTCGGTGTTAATGACTAACTCACCGTTTTCAAACTTAGCTAAACGCGATAAATCATATAGGTCCGGATTACCGTACGGCGCCATGCCCATCACTTTGAATTCGCCGTCAAGCATTTCAAAGCCAAGAAACTCGGTCATAGCGCCATACAGGCCACCGAGCGAATCTGGATCATAAAATTCTTTAATTTTATGAATCTTGCCGTTCTCACCGTAACCAAAGAAAGTGGTGGCATATTCGCCCTTACCGTCAATACCCATAATGGCGGTTTTTTCTTTGATACCTGAGCACAAATAAGCACTAGCTGCGTGAGCGAGATGGTGCTCAACAGGTTCAATTTTGATTTTCTTTAAATCAAAACCCAACTGCTCTAAGCACCATTGAATTTTTTTGTAGTAACGCTTGTAACGACGATTACCCATCAAGATGGCATCTAAAGCGCGATCCGGCGCGTACCAGTAGCGCTTAGCATAGTGCCAACGGGCTTTTTCAAAAATACTAATCGGCGCAAAAGGAATGGCGACTACATCGACATCAGCCGGTGTGATTCCTGCCTGCTCTAAACAAAACTTAGCGGACTCATAGGGCATACGATTCTTTGCATGCTTGTCGCGTACTAAGCGCTCTTCCTCAACAGCAGCAATTAACTTGCCATCAATATATAAGGCTGCCGATGGATCATGGCTGAGAGCGCCAGATAAGCCGAGAATAGTCAGTGCCATGGAAATTTTCGCCTCTTAGTCTTCAGTGCAGCTGGCAGGCAACTGCGGTAAACGCTGATCAAGTAATTTGTACAATGGGCTCTGTTGCGGCCAATTGCGTAATAAACGGGAACGGTCTTTTTGATACGCTCGGGTGAAACGGCGCACACTGCGATGCTGCTGCATGGCATCTAAATCAATTAAATAACAGCGCTGTTGGTGCCATAAAATATTGTGGCCTTTTAAATCGCCATGGCTGATTTTTTCACGAATCAGCGCATTTAATAACTCAGTTAAGGCGTTTATTTCAGCTTCAGGCACAGCATCGCTATCTTGATAACTCGCTAGGCGATGGATTATATCCTGCTCGCCGCAATATTCGCTAATTAACAACGCGCTGCCACGCAAACCGCACCATCTATTTTCAATAATCGCCAAGGGCTGTGGTGTAGCAATCCCAAGCACACTCAAACGATGGCCTTCACGCCAACTATGCCAAGCTCGGCTGGGTCGCCAAAAACGTTTAAGCCAATGGATTAAATTTTTTATGTTGTAGCGTTTGACAACCAAGGTTCGTTGCCCGCATTCAATGCGTGCAACGGTTGCCGCACCGCCGGTTTTATAGAGATACCCTGCCGCAATCGCCGCATCCGGATTACTCAATACCGGCTCAAGCTCATCCTGCGCCGCGCGCCATACCACGCGCAAGCCAAATAAATGAACTCTAGCGCTAAACAAACTGCACTCTCTACCCGCTTTCTTCAAGTAATCTTTCACGCGCCATGTGCGGATACTGAGTATGTGTTGTTGCAGGCTTTCTAAGCGCAGGGCGTGCTGACCATTGACTAACAAATAGTGAACCAATAGCTCTTCAAGGTGAGCGTCAAAGGCACTGGGTAGTTGAGCAAAAAAAACAGCTAAATTGGCAATGACTTTTTCTTGTGAGAGCGGTTGTCCGGCGTGCTCGTTGTGTACGCCACCGCCGTCCACCACATAGAGCCGTTCGCCCTGCTGCAGCAGGTTATCTAAATGCAAATCACTTTGCCAAAGTCCGCGCAGATGCATCTGTGCCACTGCACCGAGCGCCGCACCGAGTACAGCTGTTTGCCGTTCGCTCAGCGGCTTATCAGATTGGCATTCCTGCCAAACCGCAGCAAGACTCTGCGCCTGATCGACAAACTCAAACAGTAAATAAGCGCTGCCATCATTTTGCTGCTGGCAATCTAAAAGCTCAGCACTGGTGATTTGCTGCTCGCTCAACAATTGCGCACCGAGCAGTTCGCGTTGATATTGCCGCGCAGCCTTATGACCGATTAACAACTTAGCCAAGACTGTACGTCCCTGCCATTGTCCTTTACCGACATAACGCTGCTCAGGCAAGACGCGCAGCCACTGTTCAATGACGAGCACCTGACCGTTTTCAAGCTCCAGATTCAATGGTAATGGCGGTGTACGCTGTGTTAACTCAGACAATTTCATTAGCGCGCCGCCTTATTTTTACGCCGTGACTCTAAGCGCTGCAACCAGCGCGGAATATCTGCAGGCTGGTCTAAGTAACTCTGCAAAAACAACTGTATTTGTGCGCGGCCCCACACATGCCTCGAACGACGAAACAGCGGCTCTAAATCTTTAACTCGATCGCGCTGACCCAGCAATAACGGGCGCGTTTTCTCCAGATCAATCAGTTGCGCTGTAAAACCTGTGGCCTGCTCTTGTAGAAAAATATGTTTAGGGTAAAAGCAGCCATGCATTTGTCCTGCACTGTGCAAGGTTTTTGCAAGTTTGGCACAGGCTTGAATAATGCCTTGTTGCTGCTCACTTGAAAGTTCTAACCACTGTTGTTGCCAATCGTCCAAATCCTGCCAGCCGGTTAACGCGTAGGTCAGCAAAATAGCCTGCTGCTGCCCCGCCACTTTGCGCTGTGCAAAATACGCCGCACGCAACGCCGGAATACCCAGCTGCTGATAACGCTGAATATTGCGCATTTCGCGGGCGAAGGTTGGCTCGCCCAAAGGGTGCTGCAAACTGCGCGTCAGGTGATTGCTTTGGCGCTTTAAATAAAAACTGTGCTCATCCAGCGTCAACTTCGCCACACTGCTCCAGCCGCCGCGCTCGGTATTGGGTTCATCTACTGCTTCCAGCTTGAGCGCCCATAAAGCAGCAAAGCTATCCAGTTGCTGCTGTTGCAGTAAACTCGCAACCGCTGGGTCAATAAAATCTTTCATTCACGCCCCTCAAAGAACCGCAAAATTTTGGCGATCTTCTGTTTATCTTCGGCGTTCAGGCGAGAGCGCTGACAATATTGTAAGTAAAAACGTAAACGCTGCGTATGACTTAAATGATATTTTGCCACTTTATCTAAACAGGCTAAATCTTTAATGATGCGATAACGCAGCATCGGCCCCCACCAAAAAGTACCGGCCGGGCAGTCAATCAAATACACTTTAACTTGGTCATCAACCAGTAAATTGCGCCATTTCAAATCGTTGTGGGTAAATCCGTGCTGGTGCATGATCCGTGCGGCATAAGCGACCTGGCTGCTGACCTGTTTAACCCATGCAGGATTGTTCAGCAGTGGACTGTTATTGTGTGCTAAATCAGCTAAATCACGGCTATGGGGTATTTCTCGAGTAATCATCGCACCACGCACGAACGCGCCGGCTTGGCGCTCTAAACCGTGCGCAATCACTTCAGCCGTTGCAATGCCCCACTTAGCAAAACGCTTAAGGTTTTGCCATTCTGCTTTAATGCGTGGTCGTGCCGCATAACGCCGCAAGCCTTTACCAGCATTACGATAGCGTTTGACATAATAATTCACGCCTTTTCGGTTGACGCGGATCAGTTCAGACAGCGGATCATGGGTGATGCGCTCACCTTCTAAGGCGAACACTTTTTCCAGGCTGCCAAAGTCTGCCTGCAACATCTGATAGTCTGCAGCCAATTGCCAACTCGACATTACAAAGCGTCTCCATAGCGCACTTTACGCGCATAGAGTTTGGCCGCCTTATCCTCCAACCAAGCCAATAGTTCAGCTTCATCATGCAAAATTTCCACTAATGGCTGCTGAAAATACTCGCGCAAGAAGCGCAATTTATCACGCTGAGTTAAGCCAATATCTAACGCCGAAAAATACAAGGCGGCTAAATCTTTATTACGCCAGCGCTTTGGTGTTTGTTCGCGTGTTTGCGCACGGTGTAAATCAATCACCGACAATCGAAATGAATCGGCACTGATAGGCTGGTCGGTATGCAAGAGGAAATGGCAGATATAACAATCACGATGATTCACCCCAGCGCGATGCATACCACCGACCATCTGCGCCACACGGGCAATCAAAGCCCGCTTTAAAGTGGGCTCAGGCGGCTGTGTTGGCCAGTCCATTGAGTAGTCTTCTAAACTGATCGTTGGTGCCAGCTCTTGGGTAATAATAAAGGAATGCTGCTGTGCTGGATTACTGCCGCGCACACCAAAGCCGACTGCCGTCATGGTGGCAATGTTATGTTTCTGTAAGCGCTCAATAGCGATCCATTCTTGTTCAGCACCCAACACCGGGGCTTTGGCAGTCAGCCAGTTTTTAAATATTTCTACCCAGCCAATGCCGCGATGAATTTTCACAAAGTAACCACGACCCGCCACTTCAGTGCGCAGCGTACGACGCGCTTCAAGTTCGCGATACACCTCGCCTTGCAATTGCTCAACAGCGACAAACGCATCTTGCCCAGCCCAGAGACTGGCAAAAGGTTCGTCTAACTTAAGTTTCATGCTAACTCCGCTAAAATAATATCGGCTGCGCGCTCAGGCATCGAATACAAGTCGGCCGTTTGCGCATACTGAAGTGCATTTTCCGACCAGCGCGCACGCAAGGCACAATCCGCTAAAATATGAGTCAACGCCTGATCGAGTTTTTTCTGCTCAAATGGACTGGCCAATACCTGCCCACAATCCGCCTCTTCAATATAGTGCGCATAACCACAAATGTCGGTTACCAGCACTGGCAAACCGGCTACTAAGGCTTCTAATAACACTGTACCGGTGTTTTCATTATAAGCGGGATGCATCAATAGATCGGCGCCAAGTAAAAAACGCGGAATATCACTGCGACCCTTAAATATTTTAACCTGTTTAGAAATGCCTAAAGCAGCGGCTTGCAGCAAGAAAGGCTTTGGATCGTCTTGCCCTATCACGATTAATTGTGTGCGCTCTCGCTGTGCATTGGGCAAGCTGGCCAATGCTTTCAAGCTACGGTCTAAGCCTTTAGTTTTAAAGCCTGACCCGACTTGTAATAACAGCTGTTGATCGTCTCGTAGATTAAACTCAGCGCGAAAATCAGCACGAATTTCAGCTGCATTATGGGGCGCCCGACGATCTTTAGCGATGCCTGGCGGCAGTAAATGAAAGCGCGCAGCCGGTGTTTGATAGTGCTTAACAAACAAGGGCTGCTGCACCTCAGAAATCATTAAAATCTGTGTTGGCGAATCTGGCGCAAACACTGCACGCTCGTAGCTGGCAAAATGCCGATAGCGATTGCTGTAGCGATACAGTGGATTACGCAACGTTTGCGCTTTATCTTCGAAACAACCATCGGCTGCATAGTAGACGTCAAGGCCAGGCATTTTATTAAAGCCTATGACTCGGTCAACGGGCTGCTGTTGCATATCCGCTTGCAGCCAATCATAAAACTTTTGATTGCGACTGTGATTGGACCACGCTTTAACTGGCCCGATGCGCACATCAAAACCTTCTGGAATCTCACCTTGCCAAATCAGCGTATACACACGAATGTGATGGCCACGCTGCTGGCACTCCAAGGCAATGCGCATAAAATCGCGCTGCAAGCCACCAAAGGGGAAGTATTTATAGAGGATAAAAGCCAACTGCATCAGCCTGCATCCTTATCTTGCACACTCTGTTGTATATCAGTTTGCGGCGTTTGCGTTGTCAATGTCAGTAATGGTTGCAACGCAGCAAGCACCTGTTCAGCGTCAAGCTGATCAAAACAAGGGGCATTGCGATCACCTAAACCTGCGTTTGGACCTGGCGCACAGAGGTGCACTTGGCCTTGACCGTAGGCACCAACGCGCCCCGGTAAGGTTGGACCATATAAAGAGACACAGGGCACATCTAATGCCGCCGCCAAATGGCCCAAGCCTGTATCCACCGCCACACAGGCCTGCGCACCGGCAATCTGCCCGGCTACACCGGTGATATTCAATCGTGGCAACACGCTCACCAACGGCAAGTCTTTAGCAATAAAGTGGGCACGTTGCTCTTCTTCAGCGCTACCCCATGGAATACGTACCGCTACACCTTGCTTCGATAAGTGTTCTGCCAAGGCGCGCCACGAAGTTGGCGGCCAATGTTTGCTCGGCCAAGTGGTTCCGTGTAAAAACAGCACATAAGGAGCATGCTGCTGCGCGCCAGCAAGGCGCTCACGCTGCAAGCTGTATTCACCGATGTGTTTAGGCAGCGCGTAGCCCAATGCTTGCGCAAACAACTGGCGCACACGCTCCACTGCATGTTGTTCTCTGGCTACGCATATCGGCCTGTCATAAAAATAGCTAGCAATCGGTTCGCGTGCACTTTGCCGATCAAAACCAACCACTGGCACTTTAAAGCCTCGGGTCAGCCAAGCACTTTTTAAGAGGCCTTGTGCGTCAATCACCAGATCATATTTTTGCTCATGAATACGCTTTTTAAAAGCATGCCACTCGCCACTGCGCCAGGTTTGCAGTGGATGTTTACGCCAGCGCCGGATCGCAACAGCAATGACTTGGTCAACCGCTGGATGCCAGCCCGGAATTTCCGCAAAGCCCTCTTCGACCACCCAGTCAAAACGAATACGAGGTATCGCGCGCAGCGCATCGGTCAAAGCGGGTAAAGTGTGCACGACATCGCCCAACGACGAGGTCTTAATTAACAGTACACGCACTAGATTATCGGCTCTTGCAATGAAAGAGGGGTGCCCACCAAGTCCGTTAGCGCATCAATCACCCGCTGTGGTTTGAGTAAACGCAAACAGTCATAATGACCAAAACGACAGGTACGGTCAAAGCAGGGGCTGCATTCAATCCCCGTGCGCACCATTGCCACTTGTTCCGCCAACGGCGGGGTGAATTCTGGAGAAGTGGAGCCGTATACGGCAACCAACGGTAGATCCAGCGCTGCCGCCACATGCATTAAACCTGAGTCATTAGACACCACTGCGGTGGCGCACGACATCAAATCAATGGCCTGCGCCAGCGAGGTTTCACCGGCCAAGTTATACACTTCTTCACGTAAACCTGGGATTAGCCATTGACGGATTTCTTCGCCACTTGGATGATCATTTTTCGAGCCGAAAATCCACACCTGCCAGCCTTGACGAATTTTTGCCTCAGCAACCTGCGCGTAATACTGCGCCGGCCAGCGCTTGGCATCACCAAACTCTGCACCAGGGCACAGCGCCAGCACGGGGCGATCAGCCACATGAAGCGAAAACGCTTGCAAGGCACTGTCGCGCTCAGCCGGATCAATTTGTAAGCTGGGTCGCGGATACGGCTTAGGCAACTCAGCAGCGGGCGGATAAGCCAAAGCCATAAAGCGCTCAATCATCAACGGATAACGTTGCTTATCGAGAAGGCGCAAATCATTAAGCAAGCCGTAGCGCATCTCACCTTTCCAGCCCGTACGCAGGGGGATGCCAGCAAAAAAGGGCGTTAACGCTGATTTTAACGAGTTCGGCAACAGGATCGCTTGGTCATATTGACCTTTAAGCTGCTTGCCAATTTTGCGCCGTACAGCCAAATCCAGTGCACCGTGCCCGAGCGGAAAGCTTAAGGCTTGACGCACTTGCGGCATGCGCTGCAATATCGGCCGACTCCAATCTGGAGCCAACACATCAATGGCGCAACCAGGGTGTTGTTGCTGCAGACAGATAAACAATGTCTGCGCCATCACCATGTCGCCGACCCAACTTGGGCCAATAATCAATATATTCATAATGCAGAGTTTCAAGCATCTAGACAGGCACGGCAAGTGTTGGCGCAAAAAAGCCTACACTTGCCGATATTTTACTCTTTGCGTACACGAAACCATGCGGCATAGAGCGCTGGCAAGAATAACAGAGTCAGCACCGTTGCGACGATTAATCCGCCCATAATGGCCACAGCCATCGGTCCGAAGAAGACGCTACGCGATAATGGAATCATTGCTAAAACAGCCGCCAGCGCTGTCAGTGTGATCGGCCTAAAACGGCGTACAGTAGCATCAATCACGGCCTGCCAAGGGGTATGACCTAAACCTATATCGGTTTCAATTTGATCAACCAAGATCACAGAGTTACGCATAATCATACCCGACAAAGCAATAGTGCCGAGCATCGCCACAAAGCCAAATGGCTGATTAAACAGCAGTAAAAACAAGGTCACACCAATCAAGCCCAGAGGTGCGGTAAGGAAAACCATCACCGAGCGTGAGAAACTGCGTAACTGGATCATCAATAACGACAACACCACCAATAAAAACAATGGCATGCCGGCAACCACGGAACGCTGGCCACGCGTCGAATCTTCTACAGTACCGCCGACATCTAGCAAATAGCCATCAGGCAAGCTCTCGCGCACGCCTTGTAATTGCGGCAATATTTCACGCACAACATCAACAGCTTGATGTTTACCATAAATATCTGCACGCACAGTAACGCTCGGCAAGCGATCACGGTGCCAAATCACACCCTCTTCAAAGCCGTACTCTAGCGTTGCCACTTGTGACAAAGAGACACTGGTGCCGTTATCTGTAGGAATCGCAAGGCTACCCAGCCCTGCCAGATCCTCGCGATCTTCGAGCGTGCCGCGCTGCAATATCTCAATCAGTTCATTACCTTCACGAAATTGACCGACGCTGGCACCCGATAAAGCACCGCGCAAAAACTGTGAGACACTGGCCGTGCTGACACCCATGGCGCGTGCACGATCTTGATCAATGCGCAGGTAGACCACTTTACTGGGTTCTTCCCAATCTAAGTGCACGTTAGATACATGTGCATTGTTACGCACCACAGCAGCCACTTGACGGGCCAACTCACGAACCTGACCGATATGTTCACCCGTTACCCGAAACTGTACGGGGTAACCAACGGGCGGGCCATTTTCTAAACGGGTAATGCGTGAATGCACATCAGGAAACTGCTCTCGCATGGTTTCAATCAACCAATCGCGTACTGCTTCGCGCTGCTCAATGTTCTCGGTAATCATGACAATCTGCGCAAAACTCGTCGCTGGCAGTTGCTGATCAAGGGGCAAATAAAAGCGCGGCGAACCTGAGCCAATGTACGCTACATAGTTCTCAATCCCTGGGCGATCTTTTAGCAGCGCTTCAATTCTCTCAACATGGGCTTGCGTGGCTTTCAACGAAGCGCCTTCCGCTAACTTAATATTGAGCAATAGCTCTAAGCGATTAGAGTCGGCGAAGAATTGCTTGGGCACATAACGGAAGGTAAAAATCGAGCTAGCAAATAACAATGCTGTAATCATGATCACCAGCATGCGCTGAGTCACACACCAAGTGATCACCGCGCGAATACGTCGATACAGGGGCGTGGCATAAGGATCGTGCTCACCTTCTGCACTGCCATGTTTTGCCGCTTTTAAACGTGCTAAATCAGGCAATAACTTATCACCTAGATAAGGCACAAACACTACCGCTGCAATCCACGACACAATTAAGGCAATACCAACCACTTGGAAAATCGAGCGCGTGTACTCACCCACACCGGACTCAGCCGTGGCAATCGGCAAAAAGCCAGCCGCAGTAATTAACGTCCCCGTTAGCATCGGAAAAGCAGTGCTGGTCCAAGCAAAACTCGCTGCTTTAAAGCGATCCATGCCCTGCTCCATTTTAATGGCCATCATTTCCACAGCAATAATCGCATCATCGACCATTAAGCCGAGCGCTAACACAAGAGCACCTAAAGAAATCTTATGTAAACCAATGCCTAGGTAATACATCAAGGTAAAGGTCATAGCTAAAACCAAAGGAATGGATAAAGCCACCACTAAACCGGTACGAAAACCCAAGGAGAAAAAGCACACCAAAAGGACAATGATCAGCGCTTCAACCAACACTTGCACAAATTCGCCAACGCTTTCTTTTACCGCTGCAGGCTGGTCAGAGACTTTGCGCAACTGCATACCCACCGGCAACATATCTTGCAGTCGTGCGAACTCCTCTTCGAGCGCTTTACCCAATAGCAAAATATCGCCGCCATCGCGCATTGCCACTGCAATTGCTAAGGCATCGTCACCCATAAAACGCACGCGTGGCGCAGCAGGATCATTAAAGCCACGGCGAACTTCGGCAATATCGCCTAAGCGAAAAGTGCGCTCACCAATGCGAATTGGAAACTCGCGAATGTGTTCTACGGTTTCAAACTGACCACTGACTCGCAACTGCACTCGATCGGTGGCGGTTTCAAAAAAGCCCGCTGCTGACACGCTGTTTTGTTCTTCCAATGCTTTCTGCACAAGCTGCAAGGGCAAGCCCATACTGGCTAGGCGCGTATTGGATAACTCAATCCAAATCTTCTCATCCTGCAAACCAAGAATGTCAACCTTGCCGACATCTTTAACCCGTTGTAACTGTAATTGCACGCGATCGGCATAATCTTTGAGTACGGCATAATCAAAACCTTCGCCAGTCAGCGCATAAATGTTGCCAAATGTGGTACCAAACTCATCGTTAAAAAATGGACCATGCACACCACGTGGCAACGTATGTTGAATATCGCCAATTTTCTTGCGAATTTGGTACCAGAGTTCAGGCACCTGCTTGGACCTGAGCGAGTCGCGCGCCACAAAAGTCACCTGTGACTCGCCAGGTCTTGAAAACGAGATCACTTTGTCGAACTCGCCGGTTTCCATTAATTTCTTTTCAATACGCTCAGTCACCTGCTCGGATACTTCTTGAGCAGTAGCACCAGGCCACTGGGTGTTAATGATCATAGCTTTAAAAGTGAACGGAGGATCTTCACTCTGCCCCAAATTGCTGTATGACATGGCGCCGATAATCGCCAGCATCATCATCGCGAACAGCACTAACGGCCGATTATTGAGTGCCCAAGCAGAAAGATTAAAGCGCATTTCGATTACTCCTTCGCGCTTAGTTGCACAGGCTGATTGGCTCGATCAACAGGGCGTACAACCTGCCCTTCTTGCAGTATGTGCACGCCAGCGGCAACCACCCAATCATTGGCGGTTAAACCGGATAACACTGGCACAGTGTCTTGAGTGTAAGCACCTAGCTGTACTTTGCGCTGCTGCACTGTTGAACGTGCGGGATCAACCACCCAAACATAAGGCTGACCATTTTCTGCATTGACTGCCGATAACGGCACGGCGTACTGAGCCGGCACATCAGACTGCATATACACCCGCGCACTCTGGCCGAGCTCAGCGGCAATAGTTGCCGTGCGAAAAGCCACTCGCGTCGCATAGGTACGTGAACGTGGATCAGCAGCTGGAGCAATCTCTCGTATTTCACCAGCAAATCGTTGATCCGGCTGCGACCATAAAGACACCTCAACTGACTGCCCGACTTTAAAGCGCTCAATTGCATGCTCAGGTAAGTTAATTGCCACTTCGCGCTCTCCATCCACCGCCAGCACAAAGACAGTTTGCCCTGCTGCTACCACCTGGCCTGCTTCAACTCGCGCCTGAGCAATCACCCCATAATAAGGCGCACGCAACTTAGTGTAGTCGGCTTGATTTTTTGCCGCTTCTAGCTCCGCGCGGGCTTGGCGTAAGCGCGCCTCACCATTTTTAAATTGATTTTGCGCATTATCATAATGCGAGCGGCTGACCAACTGACGATCAAGCAACTTGCTATAACGATCACGTTCAGCCTTAACCAACTCTAGATTAGCCTCTGCTGCAGACACCTGCGCACGCATTGCATCAAGGTGCAGGCGCACATCTTCAGGATCCAGTTCGGCTAAAATTTGATCCGTCTTCACCTGCGCACCAACATCCACTAAACGCTGCGCCACCTTACCGCCCAAACGAAAGGCCAGCTCTGGTTCTAGGCGCGCGCGCACCTCACCGGGAAAGGCCAGCACCACTGCATCGGCCGCCTGTGGTTGAACCACCATCACTGGACGCGGTGCTTTCACTGCAGGCTCTTCAGCGCTACACCCAGTTAACACCAGCACAACCGTATAAAAAATCAGATAAAAAATGCGATGCGAGATCATAGTAGGCCTTTTGTCTCAAGCAGGTTTAGACACATAACGGAAGAAGTATAGTAAAATACTACACCAATGAGTTCACTATTTATTTGATATGCCTAAAATCTCACCAACAACAGGCCCAGGTCGTCCGAAAAACCTAGCCAAGCGCGCAGCGATTCTTGACGCAGCGCAGTCTTTATTTCTCAAGCACGGCTATGAAGGCAGCAGCATGGACGCCATTGCCCAAGAAGCAGCGGTGTCTAAACTGACGGTATACAATCACTTCACTGACAAAGAAACGTTATTTTGCGCAGCCATTGAAACCAAATGCGAAACTCAACTTGCGCAGTTATTTGTCCACTCGACCGATACGCCACCCAGTAATTTACGTGAATGCTTGCTGGGAATTGGCCATAGCTTTCAGGTGTTAGTCGACAGCCCTGAGTCACTGGCGATGCACCGTTTGATTATTAGTCATGCGCTGAGCAACTCTGCGTTATCACATTTATTCTACGAAGCAACGGCGCTGCGCATCATCAACAAAATGGAGCAGTTGCTGAGCACCATCAATAAAGCCAAGCAGCTTGAAATTGCCGACACCAAACAGGCTGCTGAGCATTTTTTTATTTTACTCAAAGGCACACGTAACCTGCAGCTATTGGTGGGCTATCAAGGCGACCAACGGCCTATTAATGTGGAGCAGCAGATTGAGAATGCTGTCGACTTATTTATCAAAGCCTATCGACCTAGCTCCTCCTAAACAGCCGCCATACCTACCACCTCATTCTTAATGCGCCACTGTTAACAGGTTCTTTATTCAACAGCAACCTATTACAATGGCGACCTTACGTTTGCTCACTGGATAGATTAAATGTCTGATCATGCTCTACTACTCGCCAACCTGGGCTCTCCGCGCTCAACATCGGTGGGAGATGTACGCCGCTATCTCAATCAGTTTTTGATGGACCCTTATGTGATTGATCTGCCATGGCCATTGCGTCGCCTGATCGTCGGCTTGATTCTGATCAACCGACCGGCTAAATCTGCCGAAGCTTACGCATCCATTTGGTGGCCTGAGGGTTCACCTTTAGTGGTAATCAGTGAGCAATTGACTGATGCTGTACGGCCACTATGGCCACACGGACCGGTTAGCTTAGCCATGCGTTATGGCGAACCTTCGATCAGCACGCGCTTATTAGAACTGGCTAAACAAGGGATCAAAACGGTCACCTTTGCACCGCTATACCCACAATTTGCCGACAGCACCACCACCACCGCGGTTGCAGAAGCACAGCAGTGCATTAAAAAACATAACCTTGAACTCACGCTCAATATTGTGCAGCCGTTTTATGCTGACCCTATTTACATTCAAGCATTGGCGAAAAGCGCAGAAGCTGAGTTACAGCAAGATTTTGATCACCTATTGCTCAGCTTTCATGGTTTGCCCGAGCGGCACCTGAAAAAAACCGATCCAACGGGCAGTCATTGCCTAAGCGATAAATCGTGCTGTGAAACCGCCAGCCAAGCAGTACTCGATACCTGCTACCGCGCGCAATGTATGCGCAGCGCTAAACTATTTGCCGAACAAGCAGGTTTACGACCCGAACAGTGGTCAGTATCTTTCCAGTCGCGCTTAGGCCGCGCCAAATGGATCGAACCCTATACCGATGCCACTTTGCAGGCATTAGCACAGCGTGGAGTAAAAAAACTCTTAGTCATGTCGCCTGCATTTGTTGCAGATTGTATCGAAACCTTAGAAGAGCTCGGTATCGAAGGACGTGAAGAGTTTATCGCTGCAGGCGGCGAAGAACTTGTACTCATACCCTGCTTAAATGCGCAAGAACATTGGGCTGAAGCTTTAACTGAGATTTGCAAAAACGCAGCGCTTAAGCAGTAAAAACAGAACAATAAAAGAGCTCGTGCACAGCCAAGTTGAATAATTTTCGACTGACGGGCGCGACGCTCTTTTTTTAGCACTTCCAGCTTTGTATCTGCAGCGGTATCCTAAGCACCTAATTTGTAAAGCAGGCCTTTTTTAAACTCTTGAACACATCAACTGATACCCTTCGTTTTACACTCGATGCCTTTGAGGCAGCTCGATTTGCTAATCTGTGCGGCCAATATGACGAGCATTTACGTTTAATCGAACAGCGATTAAACATCACCATCCGCAATCGTGGCGAACAGTTTGAACTGCTCGGCCCTCGCGAACAGACCCGATCAGCTGAACAGTTGATTCGCCGCCTGTACCGCGAAACCAAACACACTGACTTAACCCCTGATACAGTGCATTTATTCTTGCAAGAAGCCAATATGCAGGAACTGAGCAGTGCAACGGCAGCGCAACCTCACAGCGTATCCCTGCGTACACGTAAAGGCGCCATTCGTGCCCGCGGTGAAAACCAACAAAATTACGTTAAATCAATCCTCGCCCAAGACATTAATTTCGGCATTGGACCTGCAGGTACAGGCAAAACCTACCTCGCCGTGGCCTGCGCAGTTGATGCACTTGAGCGCGAACTGGTGCAGCGTATTTTGCTGGTGCGCCCAGCAGTGGAAGCGGGTGAAAAGCTAGGTTTTCTGCCCGGTGACTTATCACAAAAAATTGATCCTTATTTGCGCCCATTGTATGACGCGCTGTATGAAATGCTGGGTTTTGAGCACGTCACCCGCCTGATTGAGAAACAAGTCATTGAAGTGGCACCGCTGGCTTATATGCGCGGCCGCACTCTAAGCAATAGCTTTATCATCTTAGATGAAAGTCAAAACACCACCATCGAACAAATGAAGATGTTTCTGACTCGCATTGGTTTTGGCTCTACGGCAGTGATCACTGGAGATATTACTCAAGTAGACTTGCCTCGTGGTACCACATCAGGGCTGTCACACGTCATCAAAGTACTGCAAGATGTGCCTGGCATTGGCTTTACTTTTTTCAAATCCAGTGATGTGGTTCGTCATCCTTTGGTACAACGTATTGTTGAAGCCTATGAAAGCTATGATGCACCCACTCAAGCGACGTCCTCGAGAGAACAACAGTCATGATTGAACTGGACTTACAGGTTGCTAGCCTAGCCAGCAACCTACCCAGCCATGCTGATTTCTTAAGCTGGTGCACCTTAGGCTTACGCCAACGCAGTAATGCTTCTGAACTGACCATTCGATTGGTTGATGCTGAAGAAGGCCAGCAGCTTAACGCCACATGGCGCAATAAAGACTACCCCACCAATGTCCTGTCATTTCCCGCGGACATACCCGATGGCTTGCTCGATATTCCTCTGCTTGGAGATTTAGTCATCTGCGTACCCGTCGTAGAGCGCGAAGCCGCAGAGCAAGGCAAAGCACTGACAGCGCATTGGGCACATTTAGTTATTCACGGCTGCTTGCATTTACTCGGCTATGACCATATAGATGATGCTGAAGCTGAAGAAATGGAAGAGTTAGAGCGCCAATTATTGGCTGAAATCGGTTACCCAGACCCTTACCGCGATAATCAATACACGGATTTAATACAATCATGAGTGAAGAGAATTCTAGCAGTGGGCATAAGTCTTGGCTGGAAAAATTGACCCAAGCTTTTGCCCAAGAACCTAAAACACGCCAAGAATTGTTCGAACTGCTACGCGAAGCCAATCGCAACAAGTTGCTCGATAATGATGCGCTCGCCATTGTTGAAGGTGCAATTCAAATCGCTGACTTGCAAGTACGCGACATCATGATCCCCCGCTCACAAATGATTAGTATTAAGGCGTGTCAAACTCCGGAAGAGTTTTTACCCGCCATTATTGACGCGGCACACTCACGCTATCCAGTCATCGGCGAAAACAACGATGAAGTACTCGGTATTCTGCTTGCTAAAGATTTGCTGCCACTGATCTTAAAAAAACCTGACAACTTTGATTTGCGTAGCCTGTTGCGACCTTGCAACTTTGTACCCGAGTCGAAACGCCTGAATGTTTTACTCAAAGAGTTTCGTGCCAATCACAATCATATGGCCGTGGTCATTGACGAGTACGGTGGCGTTGCAGGTTTAGTTACGATTGAAGACGTCTTAGAACAAATCGTTGGCGATATTGAAGACGAGCACGACGTTGAAGAGGACAGTTATATCCGTTCACTGCCAACTGGCGACTACATTGTTAAGGCTCTAACGCCGGTCGATGACTTTAATGACTTCTTTAACAGTGGCTTCTCGGAAGATGAGTTTGACACTATTGGCGGTGTGGTCATGAGTGCCTTTGGCCATTTACCTAAACGCAACGAAATTATTGAAGTTGATCGCATGCGTTTCCGTGTGCTCAATGCCGACAGTCGTCGTTTACATTTATTGCGTATCACTCCATTGAACAAAGCCAGCAAGCACAGCAACTGAGCATCGAGCCGTTAGGATCAAGCGCTGCGCTTGTTACATTGAAGGATTTAAACACATGCACTGGATCACGCGCAGCGGCTGGAGCGCAAATGCTATCGCTCTAGCTGCTGGTTCCCTTATTACTTTCAGCCTAGCGCCTTTTAATCTCTGGCCATTGGCGCTGATTGCTTGTGCTGTATTGTATTTAGGTCTGAGCACTGTCAGCACTCGACAAGCAGCTTGGCGCGGCTGGTGCTTTGGTTTTGGTCTCTTTGCCAGCGGCACCAGTTGGGTGTATGTCAGCATCCATGATTATGGGGCTGCAGCGCCGCCTTTAGCTTTTATCTTAACGGTTGTTTTTGTTGCTGGTTTAGCGCTCTTTTTAGCTTTACTGGGCTGGTTGTGGGTAAGATTTTTACGTCAAAATCATCATTCCCTAAGTAATGCACTGGCTTTTGCTGCACTGTGGGTCGCTATTGAAGCTTTTCGCGGCTGGTTTTTAACTGGCTTTCCTTGGCTATACATAGGTTACAGCCAGTTAAATGGGCCACTTGCCGGGCTTGCACCGCTCAGTGGAGTGTGGCTAATTTCTTTTGCGCTCGCGTTAAGCAGCGTCTTGCTGATCACGCTCGGAAAAAACAACAGCTGGTCGTCACGCCTTAGTGCAGCACTGGTGCTCATGACGGTCTGGGGCTCAGGCTTAGCACTGCAATCTAAACAATGGACACACCCCTCGGGACAACCACTCAGTGTTACCACGATTCAAGGCAACATCGAACAAAATCTAAAATGGGACCCTGCACAAATTGAAGCGCAGTTACTCCTTTATCAGTCCTTAACCTTAAATGCAGCACCAAGCGATTTAGTCATTTGGCCAGAAACAGCTGTACCTGTACTCAAAGAACAGGCGCTCGGCTATTTAAACAGTATGGATCGTTTAATACGTCAGCGTGATTCAGCCTTACTCACTGGTCTGCCACTTCGACAAGCAGACAGCTACGGCGATTTACGTTACTACAATGCCATAACCACTTTGGGTGACAGTCAAGGTGAATATCGCAAGCAAAAACTAGTGCCTTTTGGAGAGTATGTACCCTTGCAAGAAGTGCTGCGCGGCGTGATCGCTTTCTTCGATCTGCCTATGTCAGATTTTGCTCGTGGCCCCAGTCAACAAGCGCCACTGGAGGCCAAAGGCTACAAGATTGCACCCTATATCTGTTACGAAGTGGTTTATCCTGAATTTGCTACTGAGCTGGCGGCACAGAGTGATATTCTTTTAACCATCAGTAATGACACCTGGTTTGGCACCTCAATCGGCCCAATGCAACACTTACAGATGGCTCAAATGCGCGCTTTAGAAGCTGGACGCTGGATGATCCGCGCCACCAACAACGGGGTCAGCGCGCTGATTGACCCCAAAGGTGCTATTACTGAAACCATTCCACAGTTTCAACAAGCGGTTTTACGTGGGACAGTAGTGCCAATGCAAGGCTTAACGCCCTATCTGCGTTGGCAATCTTGGCCATTAATCCTACTTTGCGCCTTGTGCTTAATAATTGCTGTGCTACACCGAAGGCTTCAGCGCTCTGTGATTTGAGCGGCATTAAACCAACGGGGCCAATGCCGCGCGCTAAGACCAAGAAAGCCTGCGCGTAGTGCCATAAACAAAAGAAAGGCAAGCCACAATCCGTGATTGCCAAAGCTTTGCAGCCACCACGCAATCGGAGCGCATACCAGCACAGCCATCAGCATCGCATTACGCATCTCGCGCGCTCGCGTCGCACCAATAAACAAACCATCAAGCACATAACTCCACACTGCGATCAACGGTAATAGCGCCAGATACACTAGATAATCCCCAGCGGTAGCTCGAACACTGGAAATAGTGGTTTGCAAGGCAATAAACCAATCGCCCAATAGCCAAAACAACACAGCAAATATACTGCTGGCTATTAATGAGTAGATACTTACTAAAGCTAAAGCTCGCTGCAGTGCAGACTTATCTTGCCTGCCTAGGGCGTGCCCCGTCAGCGCTTCTAGTGCGTGCGCTAAACCGTCTAGGGCATACGCGCACAACAACAACCCATTGAGCAGCAACGCATTGGCCGCAACAGTACTATCACCTAAGCGTGCACCTTGAAAGGTCACGAGAAAGAACACGGCCTGCAATGCCAAACTACGAATTAGAATATCGCGATTGACCGCCAGCAAAGGGCGCCAACTGTGCCAACGTAATAGTTTCTGCCAAAAGTCGAGCAAGGGGCCTTTATCAACGTAACGCCAAGCCAGATACAATCCCAACAGCGCACCGCTCCATTCAGCCATCACCGAAGCACGTGCAGCACCC
>RRZT010464651.1_pt1 | contig 19341 bp, 17 predicted proteins | sample 2165551 | NCBI WGS metagenome assembly RRZT01 (sample SAMN10456910, study PRJNA506462) | wastewater metagenome | biome: wastewater; feature: sludge; material: wastewater sludge; isolation source: wastewater sludge with Escherichia coli K12::gfp cells carrying plasmid... | place: USA: Moscow, Idaho... | reverse complement strand
GATACTGAAGGTGATCAAAATGGAGATGACGGCTTAGACAATGAAATTATTACAGTTAATCTAACTAAAGTAAGCCCTAAAATCAATGAGATTGTATTCTTTTTGAATATATACAATAACAATGATTTTCAAGGTGACTTTTCTGAAATACCTTACGCATCCATACGTATGTATGAAGGTACGGCAAGTAAGGTGAATGAAGTATTTGCTAATTATGATGTGGCAACAAAGTCAAACTGTAATGGAATGCGAGCTTTGATTATGGGAAAGTTGTACAGAAAAAATGGAGAATGGAAATTTGCAGCAATTGGTGATGCTTTCGAAGATAAATCTATTGTGAATACCATTATTCGAGTAGTAAAAGACTATAATAAATAAAGCTATGGCAATAAAACTAGAAAAGGGACAAAGAATCAACCTTGAAAAAAATAATGGTTCGAAACTGACTACAGTTTGTGTTGGCGTTAATTGGGGTGCCATTGTCAAAAAAGGATGGTTTGGTATGACACGTACAGAAGCTGTTGATTTGGATGCAAGTTGCGCCGAATTTGATGCCGAAGGTAATATCATCGATCGTGTATGGTTTAGACATTTGAAGTCCAATGATGGTGCTATAAAACACAGTGGTGATGATAGAACCGGTGATACAGATGGCGATGATGGCTTGGATAATGAAGTAATTACTGTTGATTTAACCAAGTTGAATCCAAAAACAGAGAAGATAGCATTTGTACTGAACAGCTTCCAACAGCAGGATTTCAAGACCATTCCTTTTGCGTCAATTCGTATATATGAAGGAACTCCTACAGTTGTTAAGGAAGTGTTTGCTACTTATGACGTAGCTAATGACCCTACTTTTGCCAGTAATGTATCAATGGTAATGGGTGTATTCTACAAACGTAATGGAGAATGGAAATTCAATGCCATAGGTGAACCAACAAAGGATCGTGATTTTGAGAGTACGCTCAAAACAGTAAAACAAAGATATTTGTAATATTATTAACAATAGAAAAGAAATTATTATGAGAAGATTACCTGTTTATCTACTCCTTGACTGTTCCGGCTCTATGTATGGGGAACCTATTGAGGCAGTTAAGAATGGTGTGCAAGTTTTGGTCTCAACATTACGTCAAGATCCATATGCATTGGAAACGGCGTACTTGAGTATCATTACTTTCGACAGCTCAGCAAAACAAGTGACACCATTGACAGAACTGTCAGCTTTCCAGCAGCCAAATATTGAGGCTAATGGATGTACAGCGTTAGGTGATGCATTGGCGTTGCTTTCAACTAAGGTTGATCAGGAAGTAACTAAAACTACAGCCGAAACTAAGGGTGACTGGAAACCATTGGTATTCATTATGACTGATGGTGTGCCAACAGACGATATCACAAAAGGTTTAGCTGAATTCAAAAAGAGAAAGTTCGGTATGGTTGTTGCGTGTGCTGCTGGTCAAGGTGCAGATACAAACGTATTGAAACAGATTACTGAATGTGTTGTACAGCTCGACACAACCGATAGCGCAACAATCAAGTCATTCTTCAAATGGGTTTCTGCATCAGTAAGCGCAGGAAGTATGAAAGTTGAAGATACAGGTGCAGATATTGGTAGTATGAGTGAGCTTCCACCACCTCCTCCAGAAGTCAATATCGTTGTCTAATAATAGTAAAACTTTAAACTAATAAGATTATGAATTTACAAGAATTTAAGGCAGAACTTCTTGCCGATGGTGTTATTGATGCCGAAGAAGTTGCAAAATTGAAAGAAGTTCTCTATGCAGATGGAATCATTGACAAAGAAGAAGCTGATTTCTTATTTGAATTGAATGATGCAGTAACCGGAAAAGCGAATGACGCATCTTGGGATGCATTTTTCGTTCAAGCCATTGCGGACTTCTTGCTGAAAGATGAAGTTTCACCAGGTGAGATTGATAAAGATGAAGCTGCATGGCTAGTAGAAAAGATTGGTGCTGATGGTCAAGTTGACGGAACAGAAAAAACTCTGCTGGAAAAATTGAAAGCTGAAGCTAAAAGTTTCCCTGCTAATTTGGCAGCTATGATATAATAATATTTGTGATAGTCTTGGGATAATATTACCCCAGGGCTATTCACAAAAATCATCTAAAATTCTGAAAACTTGTTTTAAAGTTCGTAATATATGAGACGCTTACCTGTATACATATTGATAGATACATCCACTTCTATGCGGGGAGAACCGATAGAAGCGGTAAAGGTTGGCATTATGTCTCTTATTGAATCTCTAAATCAAGACCCTTATGCTTTGGAAACAGTCTGTTTAAGCATTATCACCTATAACGCTAAAGCAGAACAAATTGTTCCACTTACAGAAGTATATAAATTCCATTTTCCTGAGATTGTAGCAAAAGGACGTTCAGCATTGGGAGAAGCTCTCATGATGTTAACTGAAAAAGTCTCAGAAGAAGTACATAAAAATACTCCAACTGCTAAAGGAGATTGGGAACCGCTATTGTTTATCCTTTCTGACGGAGGATACAGTGGCCCAATAGCAAAACCTGTTGCTGAATTTAAGAAAATACCTTTCGCCGTTGTCGTAGCTTGCGCCGCAGGTGAAAAATCTCATATTGATGTCTTGAAGAAAATCACAAATGATGTGATTCAGATTTCATCAATAGATTCAGCAAGTATAAAGTCATATTTCAAGTGGATATCCAGCTCAATCAGTACTGCAAGCCTGAAGATTGAAAATTCTGGAGAATATGATATGACTATTGATACTCTTCCACCCCTTCCAAATGAAATTAAAGTATTGCGTTCAAATAATAATTAAGACGACAATTTATATATATGGCACGTAAATTACCTGTTTATCTATTAATAGATACCTCTGGTTCAATGAAAGGAGAACCTATTGAATCTGTAAAGGTTGGTATCGAGTCAATGTTAAGTGCATTGCGAAATGATCCATACGCACTGGAAACAGTCAGTATAAGTATCATTACCTATGATAAGGATGTCAACCAATTGATTCCTTTGACACCTATCGATGATTTGCAGATGCCTGAAATTACGACACCTGAAAGTGGACCTACTCATATGGGGGCAGCTTTGGAAATGCTTTGTGATAAGGTGGACAAAGAAGTCAATAAAGGGACAAGTGAACAAAAAGGTGATTGGATGCCTTTGTTGTTTCTTATGACTGATGGAAAACCATCAGATATTCAAGCATATAATAATGTTATTCCTAAAGTCAAAAATAGTCATTTTGCCACCATCGTTTGTTGTGCAGCCGGGCCAAAAGCTAAGACGGATGAGCTAAAATTACTAACTGATAAAGTATATCAAATAGATACTCTTGATAGTGCTTCTCTTATGAAATTCTTTGAATGGGTAAGTGGTATCATTGGAGAAGGAAATAAGTCTATGGGAGCAACAGAGGAATTAATATTGCCTCCTCCACCAGAAGAAGTTAATGTAGTAATTTAGCAGATTATGAATTGCAAGTTAATAGGCAGTGTTTTCCAAGCATTGGAGGCGACTTTGAACCAAGATGAGTGCTTTTATGCAGAAAGAGGCTCGTTGATTTATATGGATACAGGCATAAATCAAGAGGTACTCATGTCCGGTAATGGTTTGATGAATGTCATCAGCAGTAAGTTATCAGGAGAATCACTCTTTTTACTCAAGTACCAAAACATATCCAATGCTCCAAAGAAAATGGTTGTATCAGGCAGAACCGGTAGTTTAAAGTATATCAAAATTACCTCTGGCCATTCTTTGATATTAAGACGAGGAGATTATGTTGCTTCAAACAATCGGGTGCAAATAGATATGAATTTTTCTATTAACAAGCTTCTAACAGGTGCAGGATTTACTTATCAAAAGATTACGGGTGATTCTACCGTCTTTTTTGATTGTATAGATTCACTTATAGAAAGAGATTTGGCTGTTGGCGAAGAAATTATTGTCGATGAAGATCATATCAAAGCTCTTTATGACATTGATGATTCTCGAATATCAGTTCAACGAAATACAAATATCGTAAGAAATTTAGTTTCTGGAGAAGGATTCTTGATGACACGAATTACCGGTCCTGGAAAAGTATTCCTTTCAAGCGTTCCAATTATAAGAAATAATTAACTATTAATACATATGAGAAGATTACCTATATATTTTTTGGTAGACGTTTCAGAGTCTATGGTAGGTGAGCCTATAGAACAAGTTCAAAATGGGATGAGAACAATCATTCAGGAACTTCGAGTTGATCCCTACGCATTGGAAACTGCGTTTGTTTCTGTAATTGCATTTGCAGGAAAAACGAAAAGCATGACTCCTTTGACAGAACTTTATAAGTTCTATCCACCAACATTTCCTATTGGAGGTGGCACCGAATTGGGTTCTGCCATGAATTTTCTAATGGATGACATTGACAAATCCATCCAAAAAACAACGATGGAGGCAAAAGGTGATTGGAAGCCTATCATATTCCTATTTACAGATGGCAATCCAACAGATGATTATAGCGCAGCCTTTAATCGGTGGAATGCGAACTATCGAAAAGGATGTAATCTGATTGCAATCTCAATTGGAGATAATGTTAATACGCAAATGCTCGGTCAGATTTCTGACAATGTACTTCGTCTGAAAGAAACCGATGCGGAATCTTTTACTAAATTCTTTAAATGGGTAACAGCTTCTATAAAGGCCACAAGTGTCTCAGTTACAGATTACTCAAATGACGATGTTCAGCTAGCACCAACAACTGGCATCAATCTTGAAAAGGTTGATACCAGAAAGCCTTGTAAGATTGATGAAAATTTTGTCGTTTTACTTGGTAAATGCCAAACAACAGGCAATAATTATCTTATCAAATATGCAAAAAGAATCAAGCCACTAGATATTAAAGGACTGGAAGATATTAATATTAATACAACAGATTTTAAGCTTGTTGGAGCATACCCTGTTGATAATGAGACCTACAAATCATTCTCATCTGAAGGTTCAACAAATCGTAATATAAATACGGAGTCTCTAGTTGGCGCTCCAACTTGTCCCTGCTGTGGTAATCAACTAGGACTTGTAGTATGTGAATGCGGGAATGTTTTTTGTGTTGGTGAAAACTCTCATAATAAATGTCCATGGTGTGGTCTTGAAGGAGAATTATCAGCCATTGGTGAAGGTGGAACAGATGTAAACAGAGGCAGAGGTTAATTATGAGCTTAATTACAAATTTACTAGAGCAATGTGGTATTCAAGCATCACTAGCTCAGGGAGATGACTTCCAAAAGTGGCTAATAAATGAGGTCTGGAACAAATATAAAGATAACCGCATGAACAAAAGAATAATCATCGAAAATCAGATAAAAAATCTGAATATTAAATTATCTAACGGTACTGTACGCAAAGATTACTCTGCTAGTTTTTCTTTACCAAAAGAAGTTGTGACAGATTTTTGGATAGATGGATGTGATTCTTTGAATCTTAAAAGCGACATAACAGAAGACAATGTATGCACTATATCAGGGAAACCATCTCAAGCAGGTGATTTTAAACTAAAATTGTCATATAAGTTTGAAGGCATGGTGGATGGTGAGGAACCATTATCAATTGAATTGCCAATTGCATTTAATCCAGATCCCCGTTCATTGTGGAAAAATATAGAAACTGATAAAAATATTACGTTCTATAAGCCAGACTCTGTGTGCGAATACGTCAAAGTAGAAGAAAAAGAGGAAACAGGGCCAAGAAAAGATATCGTTGCGGCCAGTCAACGTGGCCGTTCTCATGCGCAAGAAGGTAAAGCTCGTGATGATCACTTCAAATTGATATACTGTGATGAATCTGATTGGTATATCATAGCAGTTGCAGATGGTGCCGGTTCCGCTAAATTTTCTCGAAAAGGTTCTGAAATAGCCTGTGAAACAGTTGTCGGTCATTGCTTGGAAAAACTTAAAGATAGTACAGCTTTCGAAGAAAAAATCCGTGCCTATAAGAATGCAGAGGATGAAGAAGCTGCACGTAAACAAATGGGTAATGTTATTTATGAAATAATTGGCAATGCTGCATTTAAAGCTCATAAGGCTATTAATGATGCCTCGAAAGCTAATGAAGGCTCAAAACCAAAAGATTTTGCTACCACTCTTATGTTCGCAATCTGTAAGAAATTTGATTTTGGGTGGTTTATTGCTTCATATTGGGTCGGTGATGGAGCAATGTGCCTTTACAATGAAGAGAAAGGTATTGCAAAATTATTGGGCATTCCAGATGAAGGAGAATATTCTGGCCAAACTCGTTTCCTGACTATGCCTGAAATATTTAAGGATGGTACAGCTGTGTTTGAAAGATTAAGATTCTCTATTGAGGATGATTTCACCTCACTTATGTTGATGACTGATGGCGTATCCGACCCTATGTTTGAAACAGCCAACAATCTGAATGATTTTGAGAAATGGAAAGAGTTCTGGAACAAAATTAAAACAGGATTCCCAGAGGACGAAATTGGGGGAGTTGACTTGTCTGATGACAATGAAGAATCCAAAAACCAATTGCTGAAGTGGTTGGACTTCTGGTCTCCTGGAAATCATGATGATAGAACGATTGCAATACTTTACTAATTATGGCACAGACGATAAAGCTTACAGCAACAGATGGTTCATCTGTTGAGTTCATCGATGATGTTATCGGCTCTGGTGCAATGAAGGATGTGTACTTTAGCCCTGACAAATCTTATGTGGTCGGTTTTTTCCGTACTCCTCAAGATGCGATTGCAAAAGAACGGTTACAAAAGATAACTGGTATATATAAAGATAGAATATTCAACCAAGAAGGTGGCGAATATTGGAAAAATTTATTCTGTTGGCCTACTAAACTAGTTGAATGGAATAGTAAGTTGGGTATTGTCTGTCCAACTTATGATAAGCATTTCTTCTTTGAAGGCGGCCGGTTTAAAGGAAAAGAGAAAGAAGGAAAATGGTTCGCTTCTGCTAAATTAAGAAACAAATTTGTAGAAACAGAATTTAAAGGGACATGGCTTTCACACTTTCACATGTGTATTCAGATAGCTCGTGCAGTTAAAAGATTGCATGCTGCTGGCCTTGCCCATTCAGACCTGTCTTACAAAAATGTGTTAGTAGACCCCAAGAGTGGGAAAGCAAATATTATTGATTGTGACGGTCTTGTTGTCCCAGGATTGTTTCCTCCAGATGTAGTGGGAACACCTGATTTTATAGCACCTGAAGTGTTGGAAACTAGAAGTTTAAAAATTGGAGATCCCAATAAGAAACTTCCTAGTATTCAAACTGACAGACATGCATTGGCTGTATTGATATATATGTATTTATTATATCGCCATCCATTACGAGGTGGAAAAGTGAATGATATGGATGCGGCCAAGGACGAAGAACTTTCTATGGGTTCTAAAGCTTTGTTCATAGAACACCCCACTGATAAAAGTAATAGGCCAAAAGTTGATCAGTTAGCTCCTAGTGAATTACCGCAAGGAGATGTAACTAAATTGCCATATACAATTTGTGGCCCTTATTTAAAAGAATTGTTTGACAAAGCATTTATTGATGGCCTACATGATCCATCCAAACGTCCTACTGCGGATGATTGGGTAACAGCATTAGTTAAAACGACGGACTTGATGCAACCATGCCAGAATCCTAATTGTGAAGCTCATTGGTTTGTTTTTGACAACTCAACAAAGCCAAGGTGTCCATTCTGTGGAAAGGAATATCATGGCCAATTGCCAGTCCTTAATCTTTATTATTCTCCAAAACCTGGAACATTCCGTCCTGAAAATTACAGACTGATGGTCTATGATAAGCAAACATTGTATATGTGGCACGTTAATCGTTTTGTTTTCCCAAATGAGAAACTTACAGATGATGAAAAGAAACCTGTAGGTGATTTCCATTTTTATAATAATCATTGGATTCTCATCAATAGACGACTACCGGATTTGTGGGATAAAGACACCGATAAAAAAATAGAAATAGGTCAATATGTAGAGCTGACAGAAGGCAAAAAAATCCTTTTGGGAAAGAAAGATGGAGATCGTTTGATTATAGTTCAATTAGTAAATAATTAATTGGAGGGCGTTGACAGAAATTCAAATTAAATTTTTAATCAATTAGCACATATTTATATAAATGAAAAGAGTTTTACAATTATCAATATTTCTAATGTTTTCATTCTGTGCATTTGCACAGAATGAAAAGCGTCCGGAATCCTACAACTATAATCGTGGTGTTGAAGCAATTCAAAACAACAATACTGAAGAAGGACTTAGTTATTTGAAAAAGGAGTTAGCAGAGCATCCGGATAATGGTTATGCCTTGGTTTGGATAGCATCGGTGGATATTCGAAAAGAGGATTATGGTTCTGCTCTTTCAAATGCAATAAAAGCAGTTAAATATATTCCAAAGAAAGATAAGGAATATCGTAGTTTTGCTTTATTAGCTAGAGCAGAAATCTATAATAGATTAGGTCAAAGAGATAAAGCATTAGAAGACTTAAATCTAGCCATAAAAGAGAATCCTGATAATTATGATAATTATCAGACTCGTGCCCAACAATTTTACGAGGATAGAAATTATGAATTAGCCAACAAAGACTATCATAAGATGATTTCAATTGATCCAGGCAATGTAGTTGCATATATGGGATTAGGTCGTAACTTACAAATTCAAGAACTGTATAAAGAATCGTTAGAATCTTTTAGCTATGTTGTAAAATTGGCACCCGAATATTCTTCCGGATACTCATTTAGAGCTGACAGCTATTTTGGTCTAAAAATGTATCGCGAAGCATCAGATGACGTACTCAAAGCCCTCAGCATTGACGGCGACAATAGAGCTTTTTATTGCATGCTATCAATTGCGGATTCCGCCTTTAATATCATCAAAAAGAAATTAGAGATTCAAGAAATAAAGGATCCAAATAATGATTATTGGAAATATAGTTTAGGAGTTATACATGAGAGAAAACAAAAATATAGAAAGGCTATAGATTACTTTAAACAATCTGCTTTGATGGATGCTTCGCCTATCACTTATTACAGAATATCAAATTGTTATGAAAATATGGGCGATTTTGAAGCTGCTTTATCAAACATTGATCAGGCTATAAAACTCGATTCAACTGATTATACTTATATTCAGGAGAAAGCTGATTTATTGTATGAGGCTTCACGTTCCAAAGAAGCAATAGCTCTTTATGACCAATTTATCAACAATGATCCTGAGTATTTTGGTGGATATTATCGTAGAGGTTTTATGAAAGACAATACGAATGACACAGAGGGGGCAATCGAGGATTATTCAACCGTGATTATGTTGAAACCTGACTATGCGTATGCATATCTCGGCAGAGGAGATATGTATGAGAAATTAGGCAAGCATGAATTAGCAGAAAAAGACTACTATAAGGTTATTGAATTAGATACTGTACCAGAAGATAATTCTTGTGCTCAATATGCATTCTTTGCTTTAGGAGAACTGGATAAAGCTAAATCATATATGAACAGAATTATTGAAAAGAATCCAAAAGATGGTGGAAACTATTATGATGCTGCATGTCTCTATTGTCGAATGGGTCAAAAGGAACAGTCGTTATCATACCTAGAAAAATCGTTAGAAAAAGGATATAGACGATTCGCACATCTTATGAATGACGATGACCTGGATTTTATTAAAGATCTGCCACAGTTCAAAGAAATGGTTGATAAATATAAGTCATTACATGAAAGTGAAGTTGATGTAGATGATGAATCCAGTAAATATGAAGAAACTATTTCAGAAATACCATTCACCAAAGAAAATGGTGTATGCAAAGTTAAATGCAAAATAAACGGATTACCTCTTCACTTTATCTTTGATACTGGTGCCTATGATGTATCTCTATCAAATGTAGAGGCAACTTTTATGATGAAGAATGAATTTTTAAAATCTACTGATGTGGTCGGAAAACAAAATTTCTCAACTGCTAGTGGAGATGTTATGGAAGGAACGGTTATTAATTTGAAGAATGTTGAATTCGGGGGGCTTAATCTTACAAACGTAAAGGCATCTGTTGTTAAAAACCAAGTTGCTCCTTTACTTCTAGGGCAAACCGTACTTTCAAGATTGGGTAGAATAGAAATCGATAATGCAAAACAAGTATTAAGAATTCATTATAAGAAACTTATCAAGTAAACTTTAATTAAGACTGTTATGATTAAGGATCAATGCGATAATTGTAATAAGCAGGGGACATTAAATTGTTCCCTGAATATTGCGTTTAATGGGCAAAGTTGCGATATGTATTCCAAAAGAATCAATATAGAAAAGACAATAGAGAACCCTGAAAAAAGAATTGATAGTGTGGAGGTTGGTACTAATGATAACCAGCCAAATAATTCATACAAAATAGATTTGGAAAAACATAGTGATAACAATTCTATTCCTGTCGATAACAGTACACAAGAGAATGCCAGTGGTTCAGAAAATCATGGTTTTTCAATTACATCAGAATATCTATTAAGAAACACCGATATCAAAGGTTGGTTATCTTTCTTTTTGTTTACCATGGTTCTTGGGGGACTTTTTAGTTTGATATTACCGATAGCAACATTTAACGTAATTGAGTATGGAGGTAGCTATATACTTGCATTAACGGATGTTGCTTTTGGTGCTATGCTATTTGCATTGGCCTGTTACACAGCTTATTCTTTTACCAACCGAAAGCCAGATTCTGTTTTTTTAGGAAAAGTATATACTATTGCCATTTTTGTATCGAGTTTATTTGTTTTGTTTGGAGGGGAATTTGAAGAGACAGGAATAGGCAGTCTAAAACAAATCATTCGTTCGCTAGTTTGGTCAACTATTTGGTTTAGCTATTTGTCGGTTTCAAACAAAGTGAATGAGGTTATTCCAAAAGAATTTCGAAAGAAGACATCCAAAGACTATTACATAGTAACAGCTTTAGTTGTTGTACCTGTTTTGTTCTTGGCAATCGGTGTAGGTGATGTTGCCTTAAAAGCACAAGAACAAACTCAAACATTTATTCAAACTGCTGTTCTTGGTAAAAACGAATACACAGATGGTAAAATTATATTTACTAGACCTGATAGTTTTACATGTGAAAAGAAAGAATTAACAGACCCAGAAATTACTGTCTTTGAATTGGAATCTGAAAACATAGGAACCGTTACATTATGTAGCGATTATGAAACAGTTTTTTCTCTTAAGAATTTCAATTCATATTGGTCTAATTGGCAAGACCAAGATGCAGCAAAATTTCAATCTGAAAATGTTATTAACGAGAAACGTTCCGTTAATGGGCACTCATACTTCTATAAAGTGACTAGATATTATTTAGAAGATGGGGAACTTTTTGGGCGATATATTTTATTGACAGATGAAGCGACTAGTAAAGTTTGCATCATTTCCAGCTATGATGGAGGTAACGATTCGTATGTAGCTGAGCTATTAAATTCAATACGTTTTCAACAATGATATATATAATTAGAAACAATCAAAAGTATGGTCCTTATGACGAACAAAGTTTGCTGTCCTATGTAAACAGCGGACAGGTATTGTTGTGTGACAAAGCTATGGATGCAAATTCAACTGAAATATCAACAGTTAAGAAATTGCTAAAGCGGAATGGACTAAAACCCAAAGTTGTCCATGGAGGCGATTTGTTTTCTCAATTAAAGAAAATTGGGACAGAACTAATTATACCCAAAGATACGCTTGTGAACAAGCAATGGCTTTCCGATAAACGATTGCTTATTCTTGCTGCTATAGGATTATTCCCATCTGTATTGAGCTTTATGCCTATTGGAGGAATTTTTGTATTCTATTTAGTTGCACTCTATTTCTCAGTAATTTGGGGATTGTTCTTTTATTCGTACTTTAAGACTGCACAAGTCACGATAAAATCAACAATCATTGTTTTCTTTCTGACCCAAGCTTTTGTGTTTCTTTTTTGGGATTTATTTGGAGTACCGGCCTTGAATCCTTTTTATCACCTAATAAATTTAGGTTTTCCTTTGTCACTGGTTGGATACATTTTAGGTGTAGGCTTGTCAGAAGAACTTGGGAAAGCACTGCCTGTATATGTAATTGCCAAGAAAGCAAAGGGACCTCTTATTCCTCAAACATTGGTTTACTACGGATTGATGTCTGGCATTGCTTTTGGAGTATATGAAGGGGTTCAGTATCAGACCACAGTTAATGTTCAGCTCGATTATACATCAGCATTCTTCATGAACATTGCAAGACTTACAAGTCTTCCCTTTCTACACGCAATATGGTGTGGTATAGCTGGATATTTCATCGCATTTGCAAGTCTATATCCAAAATACCGTATTTCATTGTACTTTTTAGCAATAGCAGTACCTGCCACATTACATGGTATATATGACACATTCTGTGGTTCAGCATTAGGTCTATTCATCGCACTTCCGATAACATTTATAGGTGTAATCCTTTTAATGACCTATTTGAAGCAGGGTGTAAATTATCAATCAAAATTAAGAAATTAATATGGGGAAATGTAAATATTGCGGCCAAGAAGCAGGCTTTTTTCATAGTAAACATGAGGAATGCGAAAGGAAGTTTAATCAAGGTTTAGCTTCTATCAAACAGATAATCGGTAATTGTTTTATTAACAAGGAAGATTTCTATCTGAAAGAAAGAGAAATTAATGCAATCGTCCAAAATTCATATATTGATAGAAGCGCATTACAACAAGCTTATTGCAATGCGTTTGATATGGCGATTGACAACTATCTTAACGATGGTGTAATTGACACCAAGGAAAACCAGACCGTCGCTAGATTTATGCAGTTTACAGGACTTCCTCAATCAGTCTTGAATGCTAATCAATCTCTAGAGAAAGTAGTTCAATCAAAAGTTCTTCAAGATATTTTGCAGGGAAATGTTCCTGCTCCAAATATTACGATAAATGGTGATTTCCCATTTCTGTTAGGAAAGGGAGAACACTTAATATGGTTATTTAGAAATATTACATTACACCAACAAAAGGTGCAACGTGAATTTGTTGGTAGATCTCGTGGTGTTAGCGTTAGAGTTATGAAGGGTGTATATTATCGTACAGGAGGATTTAAAGGACACCCAGTAGAAACAACAGTAATGCAACGCATAGGGATAGGTAGTGTATGTCTTACTGATAAGAATTTGTATTTTGCTTCACCTGAAAAAAGTCTAAAGGTTCCATATACAAAGATTCTTAGCATTGATTCTTATTCTAATGGCATAGGTCTTCAAAAAGATGGAGCTAGCGATAAGCCCATGTTTTTGGAAGGTCTTAACAGTTGGTTCACATATAATGTAATAGCAAACTTAAAATAATATTATGAAACGAGAAGAGAAGGTTGCTATAGTAAGAATCCTGTCAGATTTAATTAAGGCAGATTCCATTATTGATGCAGGAGAAATGGAGAAATATGCTGAGTTGAAAAACAAGTATAACATTTCAAATAATGAGGAGAAATTAGGTACAAAAACGACATTAGCAGAAGCCTTTTTAATTATTTCTGAGGCTGATGACGATTTAAAAAACAGTTTTTACGCAGACTGTCTTGATATGACCGTTAGTGATGGCTTTTGTGCTCGTTCTGAAGCGTTATTGATGATTGCTCTGAAAATGATTTCTGACTCTGACATGAGTGAATGTGTAAAGCTTATCTCTATTTTAAAACCGGCTTTCAGTATTGCTTCATCATCCATATTGTATATTGAATCTCAGTATAATAAAGGAGTGAACAATGCTATCATGAATAGTTATCGAAACATCTGTAAAGAGACCCAAATTGCAGGCTTCAACTTTATATATATTCCAAATATTGCACAGCATTATAAAACGGCAGATATAGAATTAATAAAGCAGATTACGTCATTCCTTGCTCCATCTCTTTCAGATGATGGTATTTTAAGTGTAATTGAGAGCCTACATTCGGTTACAACAAGTTTTTTTTGTAAAGATTTGCTATGTAATAAGTTGGGAATAACAATACTGAGAGATATAGATCCTTCTCTTCTTCTAAAAATAGGAGAAAGTTACGTTTACGAAGATATTTATGCTAATTATATTAAATTAGAAGTTAACGAAGATATTCTAAATACGTTACAAAAGGTTATAGATGATTTTACGTCGATGCTTAGTGCTGATTGTATTTCCGTATCTACAGCTGAAGAAAAAAGCCATCAATTCTTATATCACGGATTCTATAAGCAATTACTAGATATATTCTTAATTAGAAATAGTGTAAGAAGTAAGCTTTATATCAACCCTTATCGCGAAGAAATATACTTTCCCGACATAGATAATAAATTAGACAAACTTCATCGAAGAGAAAAAGCTCTTTATGTCTTATTGATATTAGAGACTAAAGAAGGTGGAGTCAATTTCAATCTTCCGAAATCAGCAAAGCAATTGGCATCTTATAATATGAAATTGGTAGAATTGCAAAAGAAATACCAATTGATTTATCAATGTTTTGGTGGAGATACTGCGCCAGATTTAAGTCAAGCAGAAATAAGAAGACCTATTGTAAGTTGTTTGAAAAGGAGTTTGAACGGTCTTAATGGTCTTTTATATAACTTATCCGATTACTTAATTGAAAAAGATGAGTACGGCAATTTGAAGGTAAATCTTGATGGCGAATTGATATACGTATATGATCCTATCTTAAGGAATATGGTTCATTTGTTTGATTCGGAGTTATACAAGCGATTAAAACAATTATAATATGAGAGGTTGCAACGTTGCAAGATATTTAGAATGCATAACATTCAATTCAGGCAAAACGTTTGAGAATTTGTCCTACGCACGTTTCTTGCCGTATCTTTGCAGTATGAAAACAACAAAAATATTATAAAATGAAGAAGATTATTTTAAGTGCAGCCATTTTGGCTATGGGTTTTATCTCAAATGTAAATGCTCAATCTTTCGAGTCTAGTATCAACACCGTTGGTTCTTTCGGATCATCACAAACGACATCTAGTACATTTAACAGTGTTAATACAAGTACACGTTATCAAAACGGTTACACTCGAAAAGACGGAACATTTGTAACAGGACATATGAAAACCACAAATAATGGTACTAACCTTGATAACTACTCTACTCGTTCTAACGTAAATCCATACACAGGAACGACAGGATCTCGTGCACAAGATTATTCAACACAATCTTACAACTATGGTTCTAGTAATACTATACAGACAGGTAGCCGTGGTGGTCAATACTATATTAATAGCAATGGCAACAAAACTTATGTACCAAAAAGAAATCGCTTTTAATAACATTATAAATCTATACAATATGAAAACCATATCATTAACTCTGTCAGTTGCAATATGTTTGCTATGTGTTTCCTGTGATTCAAAAAAGAACCCAGAGCATAGGACTTATGAAAGTAGTTATAATTCTAATTCTACAGCCACAGATAATTCTTCAGACGATTCTTATGTCAATAGTACACTTAGCACTGGTTCTAACCCTTATAATGATGATTCAAACAAGAATGATGTTGAAAACGATCCATACATCAGTAATTCTCTTAGGACTGGATCTTTAGCTTATTCTAATGAATCTTCTTATACTGGGAGCGATTCTAAAATATCAGTTAGTACTTCATCTGATTCAAACTGTGATGTGGTAGTGATACTGAAATCTGAAGGAGAAATTGTACGCAATGCATATATAAAGGCGGGAGGCTCTTATTCATTTAGTCTTCCCAATGGAAGTTATCAAGTGTTTTTCTATGGTGGAAGAGGTTGGAATCCTAATAAGGACATGGCTAATGGTCAAATAGGAGGTTTTGTGGCTAATGAATCTTACTCGAAAGATTCTCCCGTATCACTTTATAATCAAGAGCTGACTTATGAATTGATACCACAAGCAAATGGTAATTTCAGCACACAGCAAAGTAGTTCAAGTGAGATTTTTTAATAAAGCACAATGAGAAAGACAATACTCATATCATTAATCTTTGTAGTAATTATATCCATGTTTGGAATATGCAATAAAAAAACGAATAAAGCTCTGTTTAGAATATATATGGATTCTTATTCAGAACATGGACAAACAGAAATAAATAAATGGTTAAACATAATTCAATAAATAATTAAGCAAATGGAACAAAAGCATCATTTTAGCGGTCTTACCGATGCCGAAGTGCTCGAAAGCCGTAAGAAGCATGGCGTTAATATTCTAACGCCTCCCGAGAAAGAGCCTCTATGGAAACAATTCATAGAGAAATTTGAAGATCCACTTATTCGTATCTTGATGGTCGCTGGTGTATTGTCAATCGGCATCTCATGCTACGAGTATTGGAATCTACACGCAAATACAACTGTATTCTTTGAGCCTATTGGTATTTTCGTTGCCATCCTTTTAGCTACCGGACTTGCTTTCTATTTTGAATTGAAGGCAAACAAGGCTTTTTCTATCTTGAATCAGGTAAACGACGATGAACCAGTAAAAGTCATCCGCAACAGTAATGTAATTGAGATTCCCAAAAAAGACGTTGTTGTCGGCGACCTTGTCGTTTTGAACACAGGTGATGAAGTCCCTGCTGATGGTGAATTATTGGAAGCGGTAACTTTTCATATGGACGAATCAACTTTGACTGGAGAACCAGTTTGTGGAAAGAGTGTCAAGGAGGCTGATTTCGACAAGCAGGCAACTTATCCTTCAAATCATGTTCTACGTGGTACAAAGGTAATGGAAGGTCATGGTATATTTAGAGTTCTTGAAGTTGGTGACAAGACTGAAAATGGTAAAGTGTTTGAAGAAGCACAGATTGACGATTCAGTTAAAACCCCTTTGAATGAACAACTTGATGGATTGAGCGACTTAATTACTAATTTAAGTTATGGATTTGCAGCATTTATTATTGTAGGTCGTATTTGCCATTATTTTAGCTGGAATGCTCTTTCATTGTTTCTAGTTGTACCAACAGCTATTTTCTTTTATTTGGTTATCAAGAAATTCGGTGATTGGTCTTCAAAGACATGCCTTGCCACTATTATCATATTCTTTGCTATTTTCGTAGGAATGGTTGTCGGTCTTCACAGTTATTTGATGCCTGCGCAGGAACTGGCTGGATTATTGGCATTTACAATGAACACCTTGATGATTGCAGTAACACTAATTGTTGTTGCCGTTCCTGAGGGTCTTCCTATGGCAGTAACTTTGAGTTTGGCTTATAGTATGCGCAGCATGTTGAAGACAAACAATTTAGTTAGAAAGATGCATGCTTGTGAAACGATGGGTGCAACGACTGTAATATGTACAGATAAGACGGGAACACTTACTCAGAATAAGATGCAGGTTTATCAATCAAACTTCTATGATTTAAAGGATCAAAAGCTGTTAAAAGACGATGAAATGAGTGGTCTAATCGCTGAAGGTATTGCTGTAAACTCTACCGCTTCATTGGATTTCTCTACAAAATCACCAAATGCTATCGGTAATCCAACAGAAGGTGCATTGTTATTATGGTTACATTCACATGGAATTGATTATCGTGAGCTGAAAGAAAGTGCTGAACGATTGGATGAAGTTCCATTCTCAACAGAGAGAAAATATATGGCGACAATCGTCAAATCCGGTATCTCCGGAAAGAGAATTCTGTTTGTAAAAGGTGCTCCTGAAATTGTATTCGGTATGTGCCATAAGTCATGTGGTAATGTCGATAAATCTGACATTGATAAACAGCTACTTGATTATCAAAAGCAGGCTATGCGTACTCTTGGATTCGCTTACCAAATTTTGGAAGACGGAGACAAGTCAACAGCTGATGGTAAGGTTGTAGCTGAGAAACTATCTTTCTTGGGTATTGTAGCAATTAGCGACCCTGTTCGCCTTGATGTGCCTGATGCCGTTAAAGAATGTATAGACGCAGGTATTTCCGTTAAGATTGTCACAGGTGATACTCCTGGAACTGCAAGAGAAATAGGCCGACAGATTGGTCTTTGGAAAGAAACAGATACAGAACGTAACATTATTACAGGTCCTGAATTTGCAGATCTTTCAGATAAGGAACTATCAGAAAGAGTTATGGATTTAAAGATTATAGCACGAGCCCGTCCTATGGATAAGAAGAGACTTGTTGAAACTCTTCAAGCAAAGAATCAGGTTGTTGCTGTTACTGGTGATGGTACAAATGATGCTCCTGCTCTGAATGCGGCACACGTTGGCCTTTCTATGGGTGATGGTACTTCGGTTGCTAAAGAGGCTTCCGATATAACAATTATTAATAACTCATTTAGCAGTATTGGTAGAGCTGTAATGTGGGGACGTTCATTGTATCAGAATATACAACGTTTCTTATTATTTCAGTTAACAGTTAACGTTTCTGCATGTTTCATTGTTCTTGTAGGTGCCTTCATTGGAACAGAATCACCTTTGACAGTAACACAGATGCTTTGGGTTAACTTGATTATGGACACCTTTGGAGCAATGGCATTGGCATCTCTTCCACCATCTGAGAATGTAATGAATGATAAACCAAGAGACAGAAAGGCCTTCATTATTAACAAGCCGATGTATTTTAACATTATTGGTGTAGGTATGGCATTCTTCTTTATGTTATTAGCTTTAGTTTTGATATTTGAACATACAGATGTAACATGTATGAAAGATTTCTTGCATCTATCATTGGATGCATCTAAAGCCATCACTCCTTATGAGGAGACTTTGATATTCTCAATCTTCGTTTGGACTCACTTCTGGTATATGTTTAATGCTCGTTCTTTTGAAACTGGTAAGAGCATTTTTCAATCAAAGTTAAGCAGAGGATTCTGGACTATTATAGCTGTAATAGCTATTGGTCAGATTGTAATTGTTGAGGTTCTATATGAATTCTTCAATGTGGTTCCAATGAAATTAGAAGATTGGATAATCATCGTTGCTGGATCTTCTGTAGTTCTTTGGATTCGTGAAATCTGGCATTTGATTTCTGGCTCAAATAAATAATTCAATTAAATTAAATACAAGTGCACTTCTATTGTTGTTTAATAGGAGTGCATTTGTTTATTCATAATATTAAAAGTTATCTTAAACTCTAGTCTTTTGGTATTTGTTTTCTTCGGATAATCTGACTTAATTGTTACCCCCTTAAACACATCATTAAGAGACTTGAAGTAGAAGAATTCAGTTGGACCTTAACCTAAAATCAATGTTGTCTTATGGTAAGCGATTGGTTAACTCCGTCTATTAGTATTAATTGCTCCTTCCTATCTTTGTGATCAAAACGAAGATTATGGTATATTGGACATTAGATTATTTCAAGGTTCTCTACACTGAATACACCTCCTTGGGTGTTAGTGTTCGAGATTTCTG
>RRZT011351537.1_pt1 | contig 19344 bp, 26 predicted proteins | sample 2165551 | NCBI WGS metagenome assembly RRZT01 (sample SAMN10456910, study PRJNA506462) | wastewater metagenome | biome: wastewater; feature: sludge; material: wastewater sludge; isolation source: wastewater sludge with Escherichia coli K12::gfp cells carrying plasmid... | place: USA: Moscow, Idaho... | reverse complement strand
TCCGAGAGCAGGCGGCGTTGAGCAGGAACCTCAAACTCATTCTGGCGATGATCGTGGTGGCGGTCCTGGTGCTGGGATCGTTCGCGCTGTTCTCGCGCCAGTCGCCCCAACCGGCCGCTGCGCCCGAGCTCGTGCGCGCCGACAGCCCGCGGTTGTCGGACGGCACGAAGGCGACGTTCGTGGAGTTCCTCGACTTTGAGTGCGAGTCGTGCGCGTCCCTCCACCCGGTCATCGAACATCTGCGCGGCCGCTACGGCGACCGCATCACCTTCGTGGTGCGGCACATGCCGCTGCACGGCAACTCCATGGACGCCGCCCGCGCGGCCGAGGCCGCCGGTGCGCAGGGCCGCTTCGAGGCGATGTACAAGAAGCTGTTCGAGACCCAGGGCGAATGGGGCCACCAGCAGACCTCGCAGCGCGACGTGTTCTTCGGCTACGCGAAGGCGATGGGACTCGACATGGACAAGTTCACCGCCGCGTTCGCCGACCCGGCCACCACCCGCCGCATCGAGCAGAGCGCCCAGGACGGCCGCACGCTCGGCGTCCAGAAGACGCCGACGATGTTCCTCAACGGCACGATGATCGAACCCGAGAGCTTCGACGACTTCGTCGCCAAGCTCGACGCCGCGGTCGCGTGAGGCGGGCACGGGCGTGAAGGACGCCGGGCGCGGCTACGCGCTGCTGCTCACCATCGGCGGGCTGATCGGGCTGGTCGCGGCGGCGGTGCTGCTGGTGGAGAAGATTCAGCTGATCAGAAACCCGTCGTACGTGCCGTCGTGCAGCATCAACCCGGTGCTGTCGTGCGGCTCGGTGATGACCACCCCGCAGGCCGAGGTGTTCGGCTTCCCCAACCCGCTCGTCGGGGTGGCCGGGTTCGCCGCGGTCGCGACGGTCGGCCTGGCGCTGCTCGCGGGGGCGTCGTTCGCACGCTGGTTCGTGCTGGTGGTGCAGGCCGGGGCGACGTTCGGTGTCGTGTTCGTGCACTGGCTGATCTACCAGAGCCTGTACGTGATCGGCGCCCTGTGCCCGTACTGCATGGTCGTCTGGGTGGTGATGATCGCGATCTTCTGGCACACGACGGTCGTCACGCTGACCGACCGGGGTTCGGGTGGTGGACGCGTCGCGAAGGTGGCCCGCGCCTACCGCGGGTCAGTGCTGACGGCCTGGTACCTGATCATTGTCGGCCTGATCGCCCACCGGTTCTGGAGCTACTGGGTCAGCCTGCTGTGAGGCCCGCTCGCCCGGCGGAGACGAGCGGGCCTCGAGAGAGCCTCAGCCGCAGTGGGTTGCCGTCCAGCGGCCTTCCGGCTTGTTGGTGACGACATGGCCGTACCAGTGGCCACCGCTGAAATAGCCGGCGCCGGGCAGCGCGATCCAGCCCTTGGCGACGATGCAGCGTCCCCGTGACGAGACGGGCGTCCACGCGTTCGCGTAGTAGCCGTAGTTGCCTTGGTCGACGCCTGCGGGTCCGTAGAAGTAGCAGCCTCCTCCGGGGGCGCGGTCGCAGACCTGCACCTCAGCCCGCGTGATGTAGGCCTTGCCCCACGTCGACCCGCGGTGCACCATCGACACGCAGTTCTTGCCCTTGCCGGCGTCGTAGTAGATCTGCAGCTCGCCGAACGTGGTTGTGTGGACGCCGTCGAGCGACCAGGCGAACGGCGCCACCTCGACCAATGCGCCTGTACAGCCGTTCGCAGCCTGGGCCGAGGGTGCGGACAGCGTCATCAGTCCTGCGCACGCGAGGACCAGGGACATCAGGACGCCGGAGAACCGACGGGCGAGCGGGGCAGCGGACGTGTGGTCCTCCTCGGTGGGGCGAACGGAGTGGTGTGGTCGAAGGCGGCGATTCAACCGATGCGACCGCAGATGCCGACGCAACATAGCAAAGCAGAGGTGCGTGCCGCACGGGCATGATGGGTGCATGATCGACGTCCTGCGGGCGGTTCAGCGCTGCTACGACGAGGTGGCCGACACCTACGCCGACCACTTCCCCTCGACCGAGCCCGAGCAGCCGGTGGATCTTGCGATGATCGCCCACTTCGCGGCTCTGCTGGGCGAGGGACGCCGCGTCCTCGACGCAGGATGCGGCGCGGGCCGCATGATGCCGCTGCTGGCCGGCCTCGGCTGCGAGGTGCGGGGCGTCGACCTGTCGCCGGGCATGGTGCGGCGCGGGCGCGTGGACCATCCGGAGTTCGACATCGAGGTGGCGTCGCTGATCGATCTGCCGTTCGGCGACGGCGAAGTCGACGGGGTCTTCGCGTGGTACTCGACGATCCACACACCGGACGCCGGCCTTCCCGGTGTCCTCGCCGAGCTCGGCCGCGTGCTGCGTCACGACGGCCTGCTGCTCCTCGCGTTTCAGACCGGGCACGGCGTCCGGGAGGTGGGGGCTGGCTTTCGCCAGCGGGGTCATGACGTGCAGCTCGACCGCTACCACCGAAGCGCGGCCGACATCGCCCGGATGCTGGGGGACGGGGACTTCCGGGTGGTGGCGACGCTCGACCGGGGTCCCGTCGGCGCCGAGGCGGACGGGCAGGCCGTGGTGATCGCGCGCAAGCGGTAGCGCGGGGCTGGGGGGCTACCCGGCCGGGTGCAGGTGGTGGAACAGGGCGCCGCGCAGGTTGGCGTCGTTGAAGTGCTGGCACACGCGGATCGCGGGCGCGGGTAGGGGGATCACGCGCCCGTCGAAGAGCGTCGCCACCTTCTCGCGCACGGTCCTGGCAAAGCGCGGCTGGACGCTGATGCCGCCGCCGAGGGCGACCGCCTCGACGTCGAGCAGCGTCTGCACGTTGTAGATGTAGGACGCCAAACGTGCGCAGAAGCCGTCGAACGCCGCGACGGCGGTCGGGTCGTCGGCGTCCAGGAGCGCGAAGAAGCCCGGGCCGTCGAGGACGCCGTCGTCGAGTCCTTTCGCGACGGCCACCGGCCGCAGCAGGCCGCCGACGCCGTTGGTGAGGGCGAAGAGCCGGCTGGGGTCGTAGGGTTCCGCGAGCGACGGCAGCGTGAAGCTCGCGTTGCCGGAGTGGAAGTGGGAGCCGTGGTAGAGGCCGCCGTTGATCAGTAGCGCACCGCCGACGCCGGTGCCGATCACCAGCGCGATCGCGTTCGTGCAGCCGGTCAACGCCCCGTCGTGCACCTCGGCCAGCAGGGCGCAGTTGGCGTCGTTCTCGACGGTGACGCGCGTCGGGCAGCGTCCACTGACCCGCTCGATCATGTTGGTGCCCGCGTTGAACGGCAGCGCCCCGCCGCTCAACATCACGCCGGTCGTCGGATTCAGCTCGCCGCAGCAGCTCATCGCGATGCCCGACACGCGGTCGGCGACCGGGTCGTAGAGGCGTCCGATCGCGTCGATGAACTCGTCGTTGGAGGTGAACTCGTGCGGCAGGACGCCCTTGTCGAAGAGCCGATAGCTGTCGTCGATCACGGCGTGCTTGATGCTGGTGCCGCCCACGTCGAGGGCGAGGTACTCCGGCATCGGCGGGCCTCTCTGTGAGTCCGATGGTTCCGCTCGCGTCGGGCAGGCCGGCCGCTCAGCTCACGGCGAAGCGTAACCCGCGCGATAGCCTGCCCGGGTGAACGCTGACGCAGCCACCCCGGACGCCGCCCTGCGGGTCGGCTTCGTGCCCGGCGTCACCACCAGAAAGTGGCGGACGCGGTGGGCCGACCGCATGCGTGCCCACCTCGACGTCGTCGAGGTCGCCGACGCTGACCAGCGCCGCGTCCTGGACGCCAGCGACGCCGACCTGTGCTTCGTGCGGCTGCCGATCGACCGGGACGGGCTGCACGCGATTCCGCTCTACGACGAGGTGCTGGTCGCCTGGGTCGCGAAGGACCACCCGGTGGCCGCCTTCGACGAGATCACGCTCGCGGACCTGGCCGACGAGACCGTGCTGCCCGTGCGGGACGCCGTCGCGATCGACCGCGTCCTCGCGGGTGCGGTGCTGCTCGTGCCCATGTCGGTCGCCCGCTCCGAGAACCGCCGCGACCTGGCGTACCGGCCGGTCACCGACGCCGAGCCGTCGACCGTCGCGCTCGCTTGGCGGGTCGACAACGACCATCCGCTCATCGACGAGTTCATCGGCATCGTCCGGGGCCGCACCGAGAACAGCGCGCGCACCGCGCGCGAGAGGGGGGCGTCCGAGAAGAAGCAGCGGACGCCGCGCCCCGCCCCGGCGCGCAAGGTGCGGCCGAAGCGGGGCGGCGGTTCGAGGGGTCAGCGACCCCGGTAGGAAAGGCCGAAGCCCTCGTCGAACAGCGGATTCGCCGTGTCGTCGAAGACGTCGGGTAGCTGAGCCTCAGGCCGGCGTCACGACGATCATGGTGGAGCAGAACGCGCGCCGCTGCCTGCAGATCTGCGACCGCGGGTACGTGCTCGACCAGGGGCGCGACGCCTACGAAGGCACGGGCCGCGAGCTGCTCAACGACCCCAAGGTCATCGGCCTCTACCTCGGCACCCTCGGCACCGACTGACGCGCAGTTTCCACGACGAAGAGCGGATGCCTCGCGGCATCCGCTCTTCCCCGTCTCAGCGTCAGCGGATCCTGCCGACGGGCTTCGCGCGGACGATCTCGACGATGCTCCGTCCTGCGAGCGCCTGCCGGTCGTGATCGCGGAGAGCACGCACCAGCTCTCCCCGCGCCGCCCGCTCCCCCGGGTCCCAGACCTCGGCCCAGGGCGGAAGCGAGATGCGCTCCTCGAAGGGTCGCGCAGCCTCCAGTTCACGGTTCACGCGCGCGGTGCAGGCATCCATCTCCTCGTCCATACCCGGATCCCACTCGACTTCGAGTCCGACAGGGAAGAAGGAGCCCATGACCTCGTGTCGGCGTTCCCTCGCGTCGACGAGGGTGAGGTCCAGGCGGATGCCGATGCAGCCGTCCTCCGCCCGCGTACGCAGTTCCCATTCGAGATCGTCGGTCTGCGAGACGCCGAGCACCACCTCTTCCGCCGTGCGCGTGCTGCCAGGGAGTTGCAGCACCGCGATCGGTCCCGGCAGTGCGGTGACGGGCTCGATGAGCGGATGGGCGTCGTTCCATCGCGGCTCGAGCAGGCCTCGCTCCGAGATCGACCGAGAGCCGAGATCGCCGACGCGCACCCGCGCCGACTCCACCTGCAGCGGAGGCGCGACATTGCGGCTCACCACCCGGGCACGCCAGACCTCGCGCCAGGGGCGCACCGTGTAGCCGAACTCCCGCGGGGCATCGTCCTGACACGACCGCTCTTTACGGAATGCGCCCCGCTCGAGCGGATGCCCGGGGTCGCCGTCGCGGGCGACCCGTTCGAGGCGAAGCTCCACGTGCTCGCGGAGGTCGTTCCACCGACCGATCGAGCGACCGACCAGACCGAACACCGTGACGGCCTCCGCATCGACGGCGATGTCGTCCAGCCGCGCCACGCCCGACGGGTGGGACGCCGCTTCTGTTCCCTGCCGACCCGTCACAGCCGCGCCGACTTCGGCACCGATGATCTTCGGTGCGACGACATCGGCGATCCCGTCGATCAGCGCGGCGGAGAGGGCGCCGACGAGGAAGCCCCAGCCGACACCGCCGAACGGGAGTGTCAGGGCCCCCAGGATCGCGCCGACCAGGCCCGCCCCGCGTGTCTTGGTGACCACCAGCGGCTCGCCGACCTCGGCGACCACATCCCGTGAGCCCGAGCCGACCATCAGTCGCACCGGCACGTCGATCGAGACATCCACCCCGGTGCCGGGCGGAATGCGCGCCTTCACCCGAAGCACCACGACGAGCCGCCCCTGCTCACCCCGCAGGGTGGCGTGATCGACCCGGACGCTGCCGTCCGGCCACATCGGCACATCGATCGCGAAGCGGGCCTTGCCGCCGCCGCACGGCGAGGGTGTGGCGGCAGCGACGAGCCGAATGCCCGGCGCCGTCTGAAGGTACGCGGCGGTCGCCAGGCGCGCCGCAGCCGCGGCCCCTGCGGCGTAGGACGCCTCGGGGCCCGATGTCTTTGCAGCGGCCCTGTACGCCTCCCAGAAGGCATCGCGCTCAGCGGGAGTGAGCGGATGCACGCCGTCCACGATCTCGCGCTCCTTCGTCGGTCGGTGCTGTGCGGCCGCGGCGGCGCCGGCGAGGTGCTCGCGGACGGCGGGGCAGAACGCCATCCGTCGGAGTGCCCCGATCGAGATCGAGAGCGACACCGGCACCGCGGGGATCGCCGACATCCCGGCGGAGGACGACGTGGGGTACACGAACGCGCGCTGCCGCGCGTCGATGTCGGACCTGCCGTCCTTCCTCGACGGATCGGGGGCGGTCCCGCCGGCGCGGTAGTTCGCGAAGCACGCCAGGGTGCCGGTGCTGATCCAGCGCAGTGTCGGCCACGAGGCGACGGTGTCGAACTCCGTACTGTCCACCGTCGTGCGCACGCGCAGCGTAGCGAGCGCGATCGGCGCCGCCGCCCCCACGTTCGTCGCCAGCATGACCTGCACGGTCGTGGCGAGCGCGGACTCGAGGGCGGATGTGACGCTCTCCCCCACCTGCGCCACGACAGCCGGTCGCGTCGCGGCGAAGGCGAAATCGATCGATGACCCTGCGGCGTCCACCAGCAGCCCCACCGCGAACTCGGAGGGGAAGACCTCCCCCTCCGCCTCGCGCTCCGCCTTGTCGATCGGCCACCGGCCGACGTCGTTGAGTCCGGGCAGGTAGCCGAAGCGGAGGGGGACGAGCACCTGCGCCGTGCCGTCGAGCAGACCGAGCGGATCGAGGGCGGGCACACCCGCGAGGAGACCCTCGGAGAGCGTCACGGAGACGCGTGCGAGGTCGGCGTCAGCCGGCTGAGGTGTCAGCGTGGCTTCGATTCGACCGCTGACCGCGACGGGCTGAGGCCAGTCGACGAGTTCGTGCGCCATGCGGAACGGGCCGCCGAAGAGATGTGCCGTCTCCCCAGGAGCAGACGCGAACGGCACGGATGCCGCATCCGCGACCGTCTCGAGGGCGAGCTGGATGACGACGTCGAACCCTGCCATGTCGACCATGCGCGCATTTTAGAACCGACCGGGAGTTGGAGTCGAGATCCGGCGGACGCGGCAAGTTCGTTTGCCCCGAATGGTCGCCTCGATGGTCGCGGGCTCGCCATTCGGGGCAAACGAACGAGGCGGGTGGGGCAAACGAACGAGGCCGGGGGCACGTGAAAGGGCCCCGGATCGCTCCGGGGCCCTTCGCTGCTTACGGCTGGATCAGCCGATGCGGGTGTTCAGGTTGTCGGCGCCGAACTGGAAGATGCCGATGGTGGCCTCCGTCGGGTCGCCGTTCTCGTCGAACGTGATCGGTCCCGAGTAACCGTCGTAGTCAGCCATTCCGCCACCGAGGATGATGTCGGCGCATGCCTCGAACGTGTCGCACTTGTCGCCCTCGCCCGAGACCTGCTGGAGGTTCGCGGCGATGTCCGCCGACTCGGTCGAGTTCGCCGTGAGAGCGGCGAGCGCGAGCAGGATGACGGCGTCTTAGGACTCGTTCGCGTACGAGAAGTCGGTCAGATCGGTGTTGCCCTCGCCGACCCACCACTCGTTGAGGCGGTCCTGGAAGCCCGAGTCGGCCTCGAGGGGTCCGGCGGGCGTCGTGCCCTTGGCGCCTTCCACGCTGGAACCGGCGGGCCACTTCTCGTCCGAACCGAAGTTCTTCAGGTTGCCGTCCACCAGGTACAGCTGCGACGCGGGGTAGCCCGCGGCGAGCAGTGCCGGGCCGATCGTGTAGATCTCGTCGAACGTGATGAGCACGATGGCGTCGGGGTTCGAAGCCGTGATCGCGCTGATCTGGGCGTCGAACGACGTGTCGCCCGTGTTGTAGGACTGCTCTGCGACGATCGTTCCGCCGGCGCCCGTGAACGTCTCCTGGAAGACCGTGTTGAGGCCCGTGCCGTACGAGTCGTTGAGGTAGAGCACCGCGACGTTCTCGTGACGCGGGTCGGAAGGTCTTCGCGGTGCTCGTGCTCACGGGCGTCCTGATGACGGCGGGCGCACCGGCGTTCGCTGGCGGGGGTCACGGCAGCGGAGCGCACGACGGCCACGGGCACAGCCATGGTGGCGGGAAAGGCGATTGCCCGGAGCCCACGCCCACGGTGGTCCCGACGCCGACGCCCACGGTCGAGCCGACTCCCGAGCCGACGCCCGAGCCGACAGTCACACCGACCCCTGAGCCGACCGTGGAACCGTCCCCGGTCCCGACTCCCGAGCCGACGCCCGAGCCCACCCCGGCCCCGACCGAGACCCCGGCACCGGTCCCCACGATCTCGACGGATCCCCAGCCGTCGACAACGAGCGCGGGCGCAACCGTCGAGTCACCAACCGAAGGAGAACCATGGACGCGAAGCAGTTCGAGCACCTCGTCGACGAGGTCGGAAGCGCAGCCAGCTATGCGGCCGATGCTGCCGCCACGAGCACGGAGATCGTTCAGCGCCTTGACGAGATCATCAAGCTCTTGAAGTCCATCCGCTCCAACCAGTGACGATCGGCGGCGCGCCTCCCGCATGATCTCGACGCGGCAGACGTGTTCGCTGATGCGCGACTCTTCGTCCGGCGTGAACGTGGGGCCGGTCATGCTGCACTTCCCGCGAGTGATGGCTCCGCGTAGAAGGCGGATCACGTCACCCATGGCGCGGGTCCAGTTGGGGCGGTCGATGGCTCCGATGCCGATCGGGTCGGGGAACGAGCTGAAGTCGCCCTTCGCGACCGTCTGGCCCTGGGTCACCGTGAACCCGTTGCGCGGGTCGGTGCTGATCAACGGGACGCCGAGCGGTTCTGCCTCGGCGGCCGCCTGAAGCGTGTTGTGCTGCTCGGCGAGGCTACGTGTGTCGGTGCTGAGCCGGGTGATTTAGGTGGTGATGTGCTTGTCGTGCAGCTTCGCGTAGAAGTCGGCCGTGTTGTACGAGGTGCCCGCGTTGCCGAGGGAACCGTGTACCAGTTGGCCGGCCTTCTGGGCCAGCGTCATGCGGCCCACCAGGTCGGCGGCCCGTCGCTGGGGGGTGAGGCGCCAGTCCTCGTACGGGGTGAGCTTGCCGTTGCGGTCGAGGTCACGGAACGTGAGGCGTCCGACGGAGATGATCGGGGCGCCACGGCTCTCAAGTCGGGGCTGTCGGTGGTTGGACTGGCGGGCGGCCTCGGCGTCGGAGATGCTGAGGCAGGTGGAGGCGAGGACCAGGGCGGCAAAGCCGGCCAGGACCCGCGATGACGTCATCGTCATAGGGGTGCTCCTGCGGTGCTGGGGTGGCACCACGGGGGTGTTGTGGTGGTCGCCATCAGACCACCCCGCCGGAGCGCGGTCAACGGGTGGAAGGAAACGTTCGGTGGGTGGACCCCCCGTCAACGTCCCGAGCGGCCCAGCAGTTTGCCGGCGACGCGCTTCCAGAGGGGCCGTCTGCGGTCGGCCTCGGCGCGCGCTGCGGCCAGGCGCTCGGCAGCGGCGGCCTCGGCGGCAGCGATGGCGGCGGCGTCCGGCTCGGGCTCGGGGTCGGCGACAGCCTCCCCGGTCGGGCGCACCAGGGGCGGCGCGGCGGCGTCCGGGGATGCGAGGTAGGCCTGGAGCTGGCGCCACGCCTCCTCGTAGTAGGCCGGCGTGTAATGGAAGGACGCCAGCCCCCACTTGTGGTCGGGATCCCCGATCAGGAAGGTGTCCGGGTCGGGTTCGAGAATCAGGACGCGGTCGCCGAACTCCTCGCGCAGGTCGCGGTAGTGCCGCTCGAGGCGCTGGTTGACCCAGTCGATGTGGATCGGCGCCGACGCGTAGAAGGGTCGCTCCGGGTCGGCGGACCGGGCCGTCCACCAGGCCTGGTGGAGCACGATCGGGACGCCGGGGAGGGCGTCCAGAATCTTCGGGACCAGGGTGCGGGCGCCCTCGGTGAAGAGCTCGTCGCGGCGCTCGGACGAGAATGGGACCTGCTCGGTGGCGCCCTCCCGGAGGGTTTCTTCCAGCTCGAGGCGTTCGACGTAGTCGTTGACCGTGAACCACGAGCCCTCGTGCTCGACGACGTCGAAGCGCTCGTCGATCAGGTCGAGAATCACGATGTCGGGGGCCGCCGCGACGAGTTCGTCGAGGATCGACTTCACGGCGTCCTCACGCACCATCCGGAAGCCGAAGCCGTCGCGCTGCGGCACCGGGTAGGGGGCCGGGTCGAGCGGCCGGCTCGCCTGGGACGCCCACGCCGAACGTGCGTGATAGGACAGGTCGGGCCGCTGGTCGTCGGGGATGGTCGCGATCTCGAAGATGTCGCGCGTGACGCAGCTGCCCCAGATGCCGATCTTCATGCGGCTAGGGTTTCATGGTTGAGCCGCCACGTGCGTTGCAGCGCTCAGAGCGGCGTGCCAGCCTGTGGCCATGAACCCCTTCGATGATCGGGCCGGCTCCTGGGTCGGCACCTGCGGATTCCGCCTGATGCCCACCGACGACCTGGCGCTGGAGGCGTCGACCGCAGAGGCGTCCGGGGAGGCCGACGGCTGGGGCTGGCTGCTGCGCTACACGTGGACGCACCCCGACGACGGGGTGCAGAGCGGCGTCCTGTTGGTCGGGTCACCCGACGACGACGGCGCGATCTCAGCCGGGTGGGTCGACTCCTGGCACCAGAAGCCGCGGCTGCGTGAGCTGGTCGGGGTCGCCGACGAGGGCGGCGTCCACCTGGAGATGGAGTACGACGGCTGGGGATGGACCATCGACGTCCGCCGGTCGGGCGACGACCTCACCATGACCATGCACAACGTCGTGCCGTCCGGGTTCGGCGACTTCGAGGGTGCCTACCTGGTCATGGACGCCGAGTGGCGCCGGGTCTTGCCTCAGGCATGACATCGGCCATCAGCTCGGCGACCCGCTCGCGCATGCGCCGCCAGCCGGGGGAGGCGTCCAGCCGGTAGGTCGTCACCAGCTCATACGCCGTTGATCCGGCGTCCCAGTCGCCGGCCGGGTCGGGCTCGTCGCGTTGCCGGATCCACTCGACCATGCGGTGCGCGACCTCCTCGATGCGGGGGTCGACCTCGGGCCAGTCCCACGCCTGGTCCATCACCCGGTACAAGTCGGCATAGCCCGGGTCGTCGAGCATCGCCATCTGGGTTGCGGCCCATTCCTCGACCAGCTCGGGGTACAGCACCTGGATCAGCACCCACGCGTCCCGCTCGCAGTCGAGCGTCCGCTCCGAAACGCCGAGCTCGCGCATCTGCTCATGCATGGACGCCACCCCCGGCGGCAGGAACGGCTGCCCCCCGGACGCCAACTCCGCCAGTGAGCGCCGCGTCGCGGCGAGTTCCTCGATGCGACGCACCAACTGCGCGTCGAGGTCGCGCACGGCGGCGTCCAACTCGTCGGGGCCGGCGCCCTGCAGCTCGCGCACGCGCGCGAGCGGGACGCCGGCGTCGGTGAGCACCTTGATCCGGCGCAGGTCGATCACGTCCTGCGCGGTGTAGCTGCGGTAACCGGACGCCGTCCGTTCCGGCTCCGGGAGCAGGCCGAGGGCGTGGTAGTGCCGCACGGCACGCACCGTGACGCCGACGTAGCCGGCGAGTTGGCCGATGGTCAGCACACGGCGTCCTCTCGTTTCGGCCGAATGTAGTCGCGCAGGCCGGGGGCGACCAGTGCGTAGGCGGAGACGACCACCCAGCCGGCGGCGAGCGCCCACGCCCCGGCGGTCAGGTCGGCGCCGGCGAGGACCATCGCCATCAGGCCGAGCCCGATCGGCGACACCACCATGGCCAGGGCCGAGTAGGTGCCGAACACCCGGCCGCGCAGGGTGTCGGGAACCTGTTCTGTCATCACGACGGTCGTGATGGGTTGGAGCAGGCCCGACCCGACGCCCGCGACGACCATGCCGGACGCCACCAGCCAGAACCCGTCGAGGGTGGCGATCAGGATCCCGGACGCCACGTAGAGCAGGTTCGCTGTCACCCAGGCTGCCCAGCGGCGTCCGGCGAAGGCCCAGCCGTAGATGCCCGAACCGGCGATCGTGCCGACGGCGTAGGCCGACAGGCACAGCCCGAGAAGACCGGGGGCGGCCAGGCGCGTGAAGTGCGCCGGCAGGACGATGCTCAGCAGGGGACCGACCAGCAGCATCGACCCCAGGCTGACGACCAGCATGGCGACCAGCGGCCGGCTGCGTCGGATGTGGGTCCAGCCGGCCAGCGGCGAACTGTTCACGGGCGGCGCGGCGGCGGTTCCGGCGAGCGGCATCACGCCGATCGCGACCGCGGCCACGGCCGAGCAGGCGGCCGTCACCCACACCACCTGGATCGCGGGCAGCACCGCCAGCAGCCAGCCTGCGATGGCGGGTCCGGCCAGGAATGACACCCCGAACAGGGCGCCGCGCAGCGCGGCGATCCTGTCAAGCCCCACCCCGGACGCCTCGCTCACGTTCGCCAGCAACGTCTCGCGGGCCGTCATGCCGGGCACGTCGAACAGGGCGCCGAGCACGCCGAGCGCGATGAACCAGGCGACGTCGAGTCCGACGGTCGCGTCCACGAGGGCGAGGCCGGCGACTGCGAGGGCCGACCCGGCGTCCGAGATCACGGACATGCGGCGGCGTCCGACGCGGTCGATGAGGTGGCCGCCGACGAAGGCGGCGATCGCGCTCGGCAGGGCGCTGATCGCAGCGACCGTGCCCGCCATGGCGGGGTCCCCGGTGCGTTGCAGCACCAGCCACGGCAGCACGATCGCGATCGACGCGTTGCCGAACAAGGACGCCGCCGTGGCCGTCAGGTACAGGGGAAGGGTGCTTCTGTTCTTCCTGCCGACAAGTCTCGAACCCTGACGCGGCGTCAAGGTCAAGCGGGCTCGTGAAAGTCACGGCCCGGGCGGGCGTCGGACAGGTACAGTCGAGCCGTGGCTACGCAACGACCCATCGGTTTCTGGCTGAAGCTCGTCGACGAGCTGATCAGCGCCCAATTCGCCGCCACGCTCGAGGAGCATGGCATCACGCGCCGACAGTGGCACCTGCTCAGCGCCCTGCAGAGCAGCCCCGCGCCCCTGCCCGAGCTGGACGCCGCAGTGCAGGCCTTCGTCACCGACGACGAGTCGTCCGAGGAGCACCTGTCGGAGCTGGTCGAGTCCGAATGGGTACGCATCGACGCCGACGTCTACATGCTCACCGACCGGGGCGGCGTGGCCGTCGGACGCCTCCTCGGCGTCGTGCAGCGCCACCGCAACGAGATGGCCACGGGCATCACGGACGCCGAGTACGACGCCACCCTCGACGTGCTCGAGCGGATGGCCCGCAACCTCGGCTGGGCCGGCTGACGGCGTCCGGGAACCGGCCGGCAACGGGGCGGCGCCCCGCGGCTCATGAGCGACCGGCAAGCGCCTAGAATCCTCCAATGACAGCGCAGACCCGTCCCCGGCCGGACGCCGCGACCGCGCCCGGCGCGTCCACAGCTCTCGCCTGGGGAATCGTCGCCTCGCTGGCCTTCACCGCCCTCATCTGGGTGCTGAACCCGCTCCTCGCCGACGTTGTGCTGCTGCCTGACCAAGGTGCAGCCTGGTACTACTGGAAGCTGCCTGAACCCACCTGGATCACCCGGGTGAGCGCCTGGCTGCCGTACCTGCTGCACCAGGCGGCCATCTGGTGGCTGATCGCCTCGGCGCAGCGGCAGCGTCCGCGGTACACGGCCGGGCTGCACTGGTTCAACAAGGCGGCGCTCGCCGTGAATGCGGGGTTCATCCTGCTGCACGTTCTGCAGACGCACCTGTTCTACGACGGGCTCGCCCAGGACGTCAGTGTGTTCTCGTCGCAGGCGTCGGTGGTGCTGCTGCTTATCATGGTGCTGCTCATGGAGGCGCCGCGGCGCGGCCTGTTCTTCGGCCACCGGGCCGGGGTGCCGCGCACATCGGTCAACGTCGTGAAGCGCTACCACGGCTACGTGTTCGCCTGGGCGACCATCTATACGTTCTGGTTCCATCCCACGGTGTCGTCGCCGGGGCACCTCGTGGGGTTCGTGTACATGTTCCTGCTGCTGTTGCAGGGCAGCCTGTTCTTCACCCGCGCCCACTTGAACCGCACCTGGACGACGACGCTCGAAGTGCTCGTGCTCGCCCACGGCGCGCTGATCGCCTACGGGCAGGGCAACGGCATCTGGCCGATGTTCGCGTTCGGATTCGGCGCGATCTTCATCGCCACCCAGATGTACGGCCTCGGATGGCCCCGGTGGGCGCGCTGGACCGCCATCGGCGTCTTCGTCGCGCTCGTCACCTGGGTGTACGCGGGACGCGGCTGGCGGGTCGACGAGGTGCTGCGCATTCCGGTCATCGAGTACGGGCTGGTGTTCGTGCTGGTCGGGCTCATCGAGCTCGGACGCCGCATCGCGCGTCGACGCGGACGCTCTGGCCGCCCGACGGAAGGCTCCCAAGAGGTGGCGGCATGAGGCTCGATGGGCAGGTCGCGGTGGTGACGGGCGGGTCGCGCGGGCTCGGCCTCGCCCTGGCACGGGCGCTCGCCCGGGAGGGGGCGGCCGTGGTGATCGCGTCGCGGGAAGCCGTGGCCGTCGACCGCGCAGCCGCCGGCCTGCGCGCGGACGGGCTGGCGGCGTCCGGGACGGTGTGCGACGTGACGGATCGCGCGCAGCTCGTCGCGCTGCGCGACGGCACGCTCGCCGAGCGCGGGCGCCTCGACATCTGGATCAACAACGCCGGCGTCGCCGGGGTGTACGGCCCGGTGCACCGGGTCAGCGAGGAGTCGTTCGAGGCGACCACACGCACGATCATCGGGGGTGCGTACCTGGGGACGTTGGTGGCGCTCGATGTGATGCGTCCGGCCGGGCGGGGGCACATCGTGAACCTGCTCGGACGCGGTGACACCTCACCGGTGCCGAACCAGGTCGCCTACGCGGCGGGGAAGGCGTGGGTGCGTCAGTTCACGCTGGCGGTGGCGGCCGAGAACAAGGGCAGCGGCGTTGCTGTGCACGCCTTCAACCCAGGGCTGGTCGAGACCGACCTGCTGGGCCGGGTTCGCACGGTGAGCGGCTTCGCGGCGCAGCTGCGCCGGCTGCCCGGGGTCGTTTCGGTGCTCGGCCAGAGCCCCGAGGACGCCGCCCGCCCGATCCTGGACCTCGTCACCGGCGACCAGGTCGAGTATCAGGCACTCGCGCCGGTCCGGCTCGCGCGGCGGGTCGCGGCCTACGCCGCGGCCAGGCTGCGCGGCGGCGTCCGGACGATGGAGCTGGACCTCGAGGAAGTGCCCGACCGGCGGGGGAGCTGAGGGGCGGTGTTCAGGTGGGGGTCTGCGCGGAGCTCGGTTTGATGTGCAAGAAGTTCAGGTGAACAGCCCCGACGCGAGCCATCCGCCCTCGGGGTAGCCCGGCGGGATCGCAAACGTCGCCGATCCGATCGCGTGCGTCCAGTCGTTGAGGGCGTCCAAGGTATCGAGGGTGCGCTGCAGCGGCACGAATTGGTCGGCGATGTCGGCCTGAAACGACAGGAAAATCAGGCCGGCGCTCAGCGTCATACGGGCTCCGTCGTGCTCCTCGTGGGTGTAGTTGAGCCCTCGCCGGACGATGCGGCGCCCGCCGTTCACGGTGGGGTGGGACCGTCGGGCATGGGCGTCGGCGGCTATCACCAGGGCGCCGTCGGCCTCCTGGGCGGTCAGGTCGAGGTCATCTGTCTCGGCGCCGCCCGTGATGGGTGCGCCGTCGGTGAGGCGGCGTCCGATCACTTTCTCCTGACGCTCGCGCGTCGTCGCGTCCCAGAAGTCGAGGTCCATCTCGATGCGCCGCACCACGAGGGTCGTGCCCCCGCGGAACCACTCCGGGCCGTCGGTCACCCAGAGTGCCTTGTCGCGGATGGGTCCGATCGGATTGGCGGTGCCGTCGACCTGGCCGAACAGGTTGCGTCCGGTGAGCGGATCGCCGGCGCTGCTGGTGCCTCGCCACGACCCGCGCTGCACCCAGGTCGGGGTTGCGAACGTCTCGGCGTCGACCGTCAGCCGCCGCACCGCGGTCGCCACACTGACCGGATCGTCGGCCGCCACGATGACGAGCAGGTCGCCGCCGTTCCAGCGCGGCTGCAGCCTGTCGTGACGCATCGGCGGCACCGCCGACAGGCCGGCGGGGCGGCGTCCGCGGAGCCCTGGCAACTCGAAGACGCGGGCGCCGAGCCCCACGGTGACGCTGAGCGAGACCCCGGGCTGGGCGAGTTCGGGCAGCGGATCGGCCGTCGGGGGATGCCCCGCCATCAGCTTGGCGATGTCGTCGCTCCACAGGCGCAGCAGGCGGGCCAGGCGGGCGGCGTCCATATTCGGGCGCAGTGCGAAGGCGACCAGCTCGGTCACGGCAGGCGTCCTCGTGACGATGCCGGTCTGGTGGACGCCGTGGGGCGAGTAGGTCTGGCGGATGACGGCTTCGCCGGCGTCCGGACGCGGTGGCTCCGGCCGGGTGGCGGCGTACACGGACGCCCCTGCGGCCCCCGCGACAGCCCCGGCTCCCACCGCCGCGGCACCACCCAACAGGTGCCGGCGGCGCAGGCCCTCCGACGTCACGCCGTCGTGCGAGCGGTCGGGGAGGGCGAGTGGTAGTGGTCCTCCTCCTCGACGAACTTCTTCACCGGACCACCAGATCGACCCGGGCCCCGTCGGCGAAAGTGAGCGCCAGGTCGACCTCATCGCCCACCTCGAGGGCGCCCTTCAGTCCCATCAGCATCACGTGCAGACCGCCCGGAGCCAGCGTCACCTCGCCCTGCGCGGGGATCGTGATGCCGTCGGCGGCCTCGCGCATCGTCATCTTTCCGTCGACCGTCACCATTTCGTGGAGCTGCACCATGCCGGCCTTCGAGCTGGACGCCGACCGCAGGGTCGCGGGGCGTCCGGACCGGTTCGTGAGCGTCATGAACGCACCCGTCATGGTGGCGTCCTTCGCGCCGGTCGTCGTGCGCACCCAGGCATCGGACGCCGTCACTCCCGCGGCGGCAGTGCTGGACGCCGCCGCCCCGGTCGGCGTCGGGTGGGAGTGGCTGACGGGCCAGTCGTTGCGCACCCGGTGAGTGCGACGGCGGCGGCGCACGCAAGGGAAACGGCAACGGGAACGCGGGACATCGAGACCTCCTTGGCTGACGGGGAGGGGCGCGACGCCCCGCTTGACGCTACTCCCACCGTCGACGGCCTGATTGCCGTCTCACGGATGTGTTACATCCGCGGCCCGGAGGGCATCATCCTGATACTCGCCGAAGCGCTGGGCTGACCCGGGTCCGGACGCCGCGTCAGCTTGTAGACGCCCTCGTACCCGACGACCTCGCCGAGCAGCTCGGCCCCGCGGCCGAGCGCGCGGGCGAGGGCGGCGTCCAGATCGTCGACGGAGAACGCGAGACGTCGGACGCCGAGGGTGTGGGGTGGGGCGTCCGGGATGCCGGGGAGCGCGTCGGGGGAGTGGAACCGCATCAGCTCGAGCTGGCCGCGCCCGTCGCGGGTCTGCAGGACGGCCAGGTCGCAACGGACGCCGCTGAGGCCGACGGTGCGGTCGACCCAGGCGCCTCGACGGTGGTGCGGCCGTCGACGGTGAGGCCGAGGTCGACGAAGAAGTCGACGGCTGATTCGAGGTCGGCGAGCACGATTCCGACGTTCTCCAGGCTGTTGATGGTCATGGACCCACTGTCGCACGGGCGTCCGACATGTGGCTCGACGCCATTGCCGCGGCGTCCAGGGTGGGAGTAGGTTGCGGCAACCCCCGGTGCTCCGGAGGTCCGAATCTTGGGTGGTGGCATCGTGGCCGCCGGTCGACGGACCGTCCGCCTGCGCCAACCCCACCTCAGGAGGTACCTCCGGATGATCCGCACCACTGTGGTGTCGCTGCTCGCGACACCCAAGACTGTCGCCGCGATGGCGACCATCGCCCTTGTGGCGACCACGGGCCTGACTTTCACGGCCGATTCCGCACGGCACGGCCACAACAACGGCAACCGGCCTGCCAAGAACGTCATCATCTTCGTCGGCGACGGCATGGGCACGTCGCACCGCGACCTCATCCGCTTCGGCAACGTCGGACCTGAGGGCAAGCTGGCCATGGACGACATGCCGGTCGCCGGCCGGTCGCAGACCTTCCCGCATGACCCGAAGGCGTTCGTCACCGATTCGGCGGCGGGCGGCACGGCGCTCGCGACGGGCGTCAAGACCTTCAACGGCGCGATCGGCGTCGACGAGTTTGGCAAGCCGCGGCTGTCGGTGCTCGAGCTGGCGGCGAAGAACGGCAAGTCGACCGGCCTCGTCACGACCGCCCAGGTCACCGACGCAACCCCGGCGTCCTTCGGTGCACACGTGCAGGATCGCAATCAGCAGAGCCTCATCGCGAAGCAGTTCCTGGAGCAGAGCAAGCCGCAGGTGATTCTCGGCGGCGGCGAGGACCGCTGGTACCCGGTCGGCAACCCGGGTGCGTTCCCGGACGCCCCGGCAGAGGACCCGTCCGAGCGCAGCATCGGAACCGAAGGCAACCTGGTGGAGCGGGCGAAGACGCTCGGCTACGAGTACGTCACCAACACCGCGCAGCTGAAGGCTGCCAAGTCCGACAAGATTCTGGGGCTGTTCGCGAACGAGGAGATGTTCCAGCAGAAGCCGGAGGGGCAGGGCGATGTCTACAACCCGACCGTGTCGCTGGCCGACATGACGTCGAAGGCGATCTCGACGCTGTCGCGCGATCGTGACGGCTTCTTCCTGCTCGTCGAGGAGGAGGGCATCGACGAGATGGCCCACCAGTCGAACGCCGGCCAGGTGATCAAGGCGGGCGCGAACCTCGACTCGGCCGTCGCGGTGGCCGTGGCGTACGCCAAGAAGAATCGCGACACGCTCGTCATCGTAGTCGCCGACCACGAGACGGGCAGCCTCGCGATCGAGGACATCCCCGAGCTGCAGCAGGACCCGAAGTACCCCAACGAGCGGGGCGAAGGTCGGACGTCGGAAGACGGGCCGTTCAGCGCGCCCGGAACCGACAAGAAGTTCATGGTCGACTGGACGACCGCGAACCACACGTCGGAGGACGTGCCGCTGACGGCGATGGGTCCGGGCAGCGAGCTGCTGTCGGGCGTGTACGAGAACACGCACGTGCACGACGCGATGGTGGAGGCGATGCGACTGCGTCGGCGCTGACGCGCCGGGGTCGGACGCCGCGCGTCCGGCCGTACTCCTGATGTCTGGACGCCGTCCCGCGGGTTTCCGCGGGACGGCGTTCGCGCGTCCTTGGTCAGCGGGCTCGGGGGTTAGCGGACGATGATGGATTGGAGTTCGCCGACGGGGAGTTGGCGGGTGGTGGTGCGGGTGATGGGGATGGTGGCGGTGTGTCCGGCGGCGGTCCAGGTGACGTTCCAGTGGGTGGGGGTCTATTCGCAGGAACGGTGTAACTGGCCCTACGGCCAGGCGCGGGGAGGCTTCCTAGAAGCCAGGCGCGCGAAG
>RRZT010131161.1_pt1 | contig 19347 bp, 20 predicted proteins | sample 2165551 | NCBI WGS metagenome assembly RRZT01 (sample SAMN10456910, study PRJNA506462) | wastewater metagenome | biome: wastewater; feature: sludge; material: wastewater sludge; isolation source: wastewater sludge with Escherichia coli K12::gfp cells carrying plasmid... | place: USA: Moscow, Idaho... | reverse complement strand
TATCGACGGCGGTGTTTGGCACCTCGATGTCGGCTCATCACATCCTGGGGCTGAAGTCGGTCCCAAGGGTATGGCTGTTCGCCATTTAAAGTGGTACGCGAGCTGGGTTCAGAACGTCGTGAGACAGTTCGGTCCCTATCTACCGTGGGCGTTGGATGATTGAAGGGAGTTGCTCCTAGTACGAGAGGACCGGAGTGAACGAACCTCTGGTGTTCGGGTTGTCATGCCAATGGCACTGCCCGGTAGCTAAGTTCGGAATCGATAACCGCTGAAAGCATCTAAGCGGGAAGCGAGCCCTGAGATGAGTCATCCCTGACACTATAAGTGTCCTAAAGGGCCGTTGGAGACTACAACGTTGATAGGTGGGGTGTGTAAGCGCGGTGACGTGTTGAGCTAACCCATACTAATTACCCGTGAGGCTTAACCATACAACACCCAAGAAGTTTTAGGCGCTTGTTGCAGAGAACGAAGAATTCAGCTTTTACAGATTGAAGATTTATGCCTGGCGGTCATAGCGCAGTGGACCCACCTGTTCTCATGCCGAACACAGAAGTGAAACGCTGTAGCGCCGATGGTAGTGTGGCATTCGCCATGCGAGAGTAGGACACTGCCAGGCACCCAATTTGGTCGAAAGACCCGCATGCGAGAGTAGGACGCTACTTCGCAGGCATCCAATGAGACCGCAAGGTCAGCAAAAAGCCCCGATAGCAATATCGGGGCTTTTTTGTATTTATTTTTGTAGCGGCAAGCGGAGACTATTGTCTCTCGTGCTCACTCTTCGCCGGTTTTATTTCCTGCCGGCTTCTCGTCATAATACATTTGGTAATTAATAGCCTAGGTATGTCTTCCCATGAGTGGAATAATCGACCAATTTCTCGATGCTCTCTGGCTGGAACGTGGTTTAGCAGAACATACGCTGGGTGCATACCGCTCAGATTTGGAAAAATTTTCTAGTTGGCTGGATAGTCGAGGCGATTCCCTACTGACCTTACAAGGAGTAGTGCTGCACGATTATATTGCCTGGCGTCTGGATCGCGGTTTTAAGGCTACCTCTACGGCTCGTTTGCTGTCCGCTCTGCGTCGCTTTTTCCAATATCTAATTCGGGAGCAGCTGCGAGATGATGATCCAACCGCATTATTACTGAGTCCTAAACTACCAACGCGACTTCCAAAAGATCTCAGTGAGGCTCAAGTTGAAGCGTTGTTATCTGAGCCGGATGTTGGTGTTGATCTAGAATTGCGTGATAAAGCGATGCTGGAGTTGTTGTACGCGACCGGATTGCGGGTCTCGGAGTTGGTTGGTCTGAGGATGGAGAATATCAGCCTGCGTCAGGGCGTTGTTCGTGTCATCGGTAAAGGCAGTAAAGAGCGATTGGTACCCATGGGGGAGGAGGCAATGCATTGGATCAGCTGTTACTTACGTGAGGCTCGTGGTGCCCTGCTAGGTGCTCAAGCATCTGATGTGCTATTTCCATCCAATCGGGCGCAACAGATGACACGGCAAACGTTCTGGCACCGAATCAAGTTATATGCCAGCCGCGCACATATTGCCGTCGAATTATCCCCCCATACTTTGCGACATGCGTTTGCCACCCACCTGCTCAACCATGGAGCTGACTTGCGCGTGGTGCAGATGCTGCTGGGACATGCCGACTTATCGACTACACAAATTTATACCCATGTTGCCGGTGAACGCCTGAAAGCGCTACATGCCGAGTTTCATCCTCGGGCATGATTCAAGATCAAAGTGCTATGCCCTGACTCTCCTCTTTTGCCTGCGCGATAAATTGCCGAACCAGTGTTAGCCGAGCTCGAGCTAGCTCGCGTGCTGGTGCCGTCAGTAGTTCCGCTTCCAACTGTTGATACCGCTCTAAAACCGGTAGTACGTCGCTGAAGGTTTTGAAGCGGGTATCCCGCCCTACTTTGCTGATGGTTCTTAGCAGCCCGACTGCGCCAATCAGCTCCAGAATGTCGGCATCATGCAGCAAGATCGCTTCTATATTGGTCGGCCTTGCTTGTGGATGATGCTGTTGGATAGCCTCCTGGACTGCAGCGATCTTGTCTACGGGAAATCCCCAGCTTTTGAGTAACGTTGGAGCTTGAGCAATCGCATATGCCACGTTGTCCCATTTGGCCAACGCTTGGAGATCTTCGGGACGGTGGCCTACGAAAACCCCCAGATCATGAAGCCAACAGGCTGCGAACAGTATGTCATCATCATATGGGAGGTTTGTTCCCAGCGAGCAAGCTAGCGCGTACAGGCGTGGCTGATGACTGAATTTGTCCACGGGTAGTGCTTGTCGGCGAATGTAATCGCATAGTTGCTGGCGCCAAGTGTGGCTCGTCATGTTCTTCTCCTACTGCGGTAGTTGGTCGTGTTCTAGGCGCGTGACTCTTGGCGCCTGTTGCCGTCAGTTCCTGACATTGTGCTTCGCGCAATAAAAAGGCCGCAGCAGCGGCCTTTTACCATGACGCAATGTCAGGATCAGAGTCCGAGTTTCTTGTGCAGATAGTGGATATTGGTACCACCCAACGCAAAGTTTTCGTCCCGCATGATCTCTTTTTGCAGCGGAATATTGGTCTTGATGCCTTCGACTACGATTTCATCCAGCGCTTGTCGCATACGGGCAATCGCGGTGTCGCGAGAATCGCCGTAGCAGATCAGTTTGCCGATCATCGAGTCGTAATAGGGTGGGACTGTATAACCACTGTAGATATGGGAATCCCAACGGACACCCAGACCACCCGGAGCATGGAACCACTCAATCTTGCCTGGTGCTGGCAGGAATGTTTGCGGATCTTCGGCATTGATGCGACATTCGATAGCGTGCCCCTTCATGCGGATATCTTCCTGCTTGATGGTCAGCGGTTGGCCTGCAGCAATCTTCAACTGTTCCTTGATCAGATCAATGCCGGTCACCATTTCGGTTACAGGATGTTCAACCTGGATCCGGGTATTCATCTCGATGAAATAAAATTCACCGTTTTCATACAGGAACTCGAAGGTACCTGCGCCCCGATAGCCAATCTCGATACAGGCTCGTACGCAGCGGGCACCGATGAATTGACGCATTTCCTCGGTAATTCCCGGGGCCGGAGCTTCTTCTACAACCTTCTGATGGCGACGTTGCATAGAGCAGTCGCGTTCACCCAGATAAATGGCATTACCCTGACCATCGGCCAGTACCTGGATCTCGATATGACGTGGATTCTCCAGGTATTTCTCCATGTAGACCATGTCATTGTTGAAAAACTGGCCTGCTTCGGACTTGGTCAGCGCAATGGAGTTAACCAACTCGGACTCGGAACGCACGACACGCATACCGCGACCACCGCCGCCACCCGCTGCCTTGATGATCACCGGATAGCCGATCCGCTTGGCAATGCTGGCATTCTCCTTGGTATCGTCACCGATCGGGCCGCCAGAGCCGGGCACACAGGGAACCCCGGCTTTTTTCATGGCATTGATGGCCGAGACCTTATCTCCCATCAGACGGATAGTTTCAGCTTTCGGTCCGACAAAGATAAAGCCTGATTTTTCGACCTGTTCGGCGAAATCCGCATTTTCGGAAAGAAAGCCGTAGCCAGGATGAATGGCAACGGCACCTGTCACCTCGGCTGCGGCGATCAAGGACGGCACATTGAGGTAGGATTCTTTTGCCGAAGCACGACCAATACAAATCGTTTCATCGGCCAGCTTGACGTGCTTGAGATCCCGATCCGCCGTGGAGTGTACCGCGACTGTCTTGATGCCGAGCTCTTTGCACGCGCGCAAAATGCGAAGCGCAATTTCACCGCGGTTGGCGATGACTACTTTGTCCAACATGGTCAGACGCCCCTTATTCGATGATGAACATCGGTTGATCGAATTCCACGGTATCGCCGTTTTCAACCAGGATACGCTTGATCACCCCAGCCTTGTCGGATTGGATCTGGTTCATCATCTTCATGGCCTCCACGATGCACAGTGCATCACCGACCTTGACCTGCTGGCCGACTTCAACAAATGGCGCCGCATCCGGGCCAGATGAGCGGTAGAAAGCACCAACCATCGGGGAGCGCAGGATATGCCCGCTCAGCTCAGCAGCTGCCGGAGTCGCGGCTGGTGCCGCCGGGGCTGCGACCACTGGTGCTTGTGGGGCGGCATAAGCCATGGGGGCGACTTGTGCAACCACGCCACCGCGACTGATACGCACCGACTCTTCACCTTCGGTGATTTCCAGCTCGGTGATCCCGGACTCTTCAACCAGTTCGATCAGTTTTTTGATTTTACGGATATCCATTTGCATTCTCTGTTCAACTTCTCTAGCAGTTAAATGATTGACTGGCGCAGATGGCGCACAGCCGCTAGTAAAGCAAATTCGTAACCATCCGCTCCGAGACCGCAGATCACCCCCTTGGCCACATCGGACAAGTAGGAGTGATGACGGAACGGCTCGCGAGCATGGACATTGGAAAGGTGGATCTCGATAAACGGGATCGCAACTCCCAGCAGTGCATCACGCAATGCAACGCTGGTATGAGTGAAGGCCGCCGGATTGATCAGAATAAAATCCACCTGGCCCATGGCGGCATGAATGGCGTTCACCAATTCAAATTCGGCATTGGACTGCAGATGAGTCAGTGTGATCGCTTGTTCATCAGCCAATCGTGTCAGCTTTGCCACGATATCGTCGAGCGTGGCTGAACCGTAGATGCCAGGCTCCCGCTTGCCCAACAAATTCAGATTGGGGCCATTCAGGAGCAGGATCCGTTCTTTTGTGGCCATTGTGAGCTTATCCTCGGCAATCATGCAGCTATCGTTAGGGTAGCTACGCAGTTCACGCATTAATGTGCGTTTTGTATGCTTTCTTGCGTCGGCCTTCAAGCCAAACTCGCCAATTATAGTGATTTCGTGAAAATTGGCAGCATTTTACTGGTCTAATCACCACAACATGCTCGTAAACTGCACATGTTTCATTCATCGGGCTATAGCTGCCCGCTCGTTTTTAGCTCAATTGTTACTATCCTGTGCTATCCAGTCGCTTGGTGGCAAGGTAGAATGTGACCAACCCCCCAAATCATTACGCAGAGTCAGGAGATATGGATGCTGAAGCGTGACATGAACATTGCCGATTACGATCCCGCACTGTGGGCGGCCATCACCGATGAAACCGTGCGCCAGGAAGAGCACATCGAGTTGATTGCCTCCGAGAACTACACTAGCCCGCGCGTTATGCAGGCCCAGGGTTCACAGTTGACCAACAAGTACGCCGAAGGCTATCCCGGTAAGCGTTACTATGGTGGTTGCGAGTACGTCGACGTGGTCGAGACTCTGGCTATTGAGCGTGCCAAGGAACTCTTTGGTGCCACCTACGCAAACGTTCAACCGCATTCTGGCTCGCAAGCCAATAGCGCGGTTTACATGGCGCTGCTGCAGCCGGGTGATACCGTTTTAGGTATGAATCTGGCCCATGGTGGTCACCTGACTCACGGTTCACCCGTCAATTTCTCCGGCAAACTGTATAACATCATTCCTTACGGCATCGATGAAGCAGGCAAGATCGACTATGTCGAACTGGAACGCTTGGCGGTTGAAAACAAGCCGAAGATGATTATCGGTGGTTTCTCTGCCTACTCCGGTATTGTGGATTGGGCCAAGCTGCGCGAAATCGCCGACAAGATCGGTGCTTACCTGTTCGTCGACATGGCTCACGTCGCCGGTCTGGTCGCGGCGGGTGTTTACCCGAACCCGGTACCTCATGCTCATGTCGTGACGTCGACCACTCACAAGACTCTGGCTGGTCCGCGTGGTGGTTTGATCCTCTCCGCTGAGAATGATGAAGAGCTGTACAAGAAGCTGAATTCTGCGGTATTCCCGGGTGGCCAAGGCGGCCCGCTGATGCACGTGATTGCCGGTAAGGCGGTGGCGTTCAAAGAAGCGATGGAGCCTGAGTTCAAGGCGTACCAGCAGCAAGTGGTCAAAAACGCCAAGGCTATGGTCGAGGTGATTAAGTCTCGCGGTTACAAGATTGTCTCTGGCGGCACCGAGAACCATCTGTTCCTGATCGATCTGACCGACAAGGAATTGACCGGTAAAGAGGCTGATGCTGCTCTGGGCAAGGCCAATATCACCGTCAACAAGAACTCGGTACCGAACGATCCGCGTTCCCCGTTTGTAACCTCCGGAGTCCGGATTGGTTCTCCCTCCATCACCCGCCGCGGTTTCACCCAAGCGGATGCCACCGAGCTGGCTGGCTGGATCTGTGATGTGCTGGATCACCACACCGACGAGAAGGTTCTGGCCGATACTCGCGAGAAAGTATTGGCGATCTGTAAGCGTTTGCCTGTCTACGCCTGATTGCTATACAGCCCCTTTATCGAAAGAGCCGCAGACGCGGCTCTTTTTTTTGCCCTCAGCGAGCCGTTGTAGCACTGAAGGTTCAATAGCAGGTAGCGCCTCTGTTACACTGCGGATCCTGTTCCTCGCCGGAGACAAGCTCCATGCACTGCCCGTTCTGTAGCGCTGATGAGACCAAGGTGATTGATTCCCGTCTGGTGGCCGAAGGGCACCAGGTTCGTCGTCGTCGTGAGTGTGTCGAATGTCACGAGCGATTTACCACCTTTGAGAGTGCCGAGCTGGTGATGCCTCGCGTCATCAAGAGCAATGGTAGCCGTGAGCCATTCAACGAAGACAAGTTGCGCGGCGGCATTCAGCGCGCTCTGGAAAAGCGTCCGGTGAGTATGGAAGCCGTTGAGGAGAGCGTTAACCGTATCAAGTCCCAGCTGCGGGCTACGGGGGAGCGTGAAGTCGATGCCAAGTTTATCGGCAATCTGGTCATGGAAGAGCTCAAAGGGCTGGATAAGGTCGCATATATCCGCTTTGCCTCCGTCTATCGCAGTTTTGAGGATATTCGTGAGTTTGGCGAAGAGATCGCCCGTCTGGAGACTTGAACGGTGGCACAAGACCTGGAAGTAGCTGCATCCGATTTGATGTGGATGGATCGTGCTCTGGCATTGGCAGCTCGCGGTCGTTTCACCACGGCACCGAATCCGAATGTTGGCTGTGTGTTGATTCGAGACGGCGAGCTGGTTGGCGAGGGGTGGCATCAAAAAGCCGGTGAGCCTCATGCCGAAGTGCACGCACTACGGGCTGCGGGTGAGCAAGCACGGGGTGCGACGGCCTACGTGACACTGGAGCCTTGTTCTCACTATGGCCGTACGCCGCCCTGTGCCTTGGCGCTGGTCGATGCGGGAATTCGGCGTGTCGTGGTGGCGATGACGGATCCCAATCCGCTGGTTGCCGGTCGCGGTCTGGAGATACTGCGGACTGCGGGTATCGAGGTCCTGTGTGGCGTGCGAGAAGCCGAAGCCAAGGCACTGAATCCCGGCTTTATCAAACGCATGCAAACCGGATTGCCCTGGGTGCGGGTAAAGCTGGCGGCAAGTCTGGATGGTCGTACGGCTTTGGCCAACGGTCAGAGCCAGTGGATCACGGGCCCGGCGGCTCGCGCCGATGTGCAAGTCTGGCGGGCACGCAGCAGTGCTATCCTGAGCGGCGCCGATACAGTTTTGGTCGATGATCCTTCCCTCAATGTGCGTTGGCACGAGTTGCCGAGCGAGATCCAGGCTGAATATCCCCAAACCTCGTTGCGTCAACCGGTTCGGGTGGTGGTGGATTCTCGCCAACGCCTGCTGCCGGAGGCCAAACTATTTTCTCTGTCCGGTCCTGTGTGGTTGGCGCGCTACCAAGCGGAAGGCATCTGGCCTGAAGAGACCGAGCAACTGCTGCTGCCATTGGCCGAGAGCGGCAAGCTGGACTTGCAGGCGTTACTGTGCGAATTGGGAACGCGCGGCATCAACGAGATTTGGGTGGAAGCGGGCCGGCAATTGGCGGGTGCTCTGGTATCCCAGCAGTTGGTGGATGAGTTGATTCTCTATTTAGCCCCCAAGTTGTTGGGCGAGGGTGCTCAGGGCCTGCTGGCTCTGCCTGAGCTCGAATCCCTGGCGCAAGCGCCGCTATTTTCTCTGCGTGAGGTATGCCAGATAGGTGATGATCTGCGCCTGACGTTGCAACCGCGCAAGCGGGAGGAGTAACCATGTTTACCGGAATTATTGAAGCCGTCGGCTCGATCGTCGCGATGGAGTCCAAGGGCTCGGATGTGTCGGTGCGAGTGCGCAGTGGCAAGCTGGATCTGCGCGATGTGAAACTGGGCGATTCGATTGCGACCAATGGCGTCTGTCTGACCGTGGTGCAGCTCCCGGGTGATGGCTATATCGCTGATGTGTCGGGGGAAACCATAGCGCGCACCGGATTTGCCGATTACCAGGCCGGGCAGCGGGTGAATCTGGAGAAGGCGTTGATGCCGACCAGTCGCCTCGGTGGCCATCTGGTCTCCGGACATGTGGATGGTGTGGGTAAAATTGTCGCCGTGAAACCCCTGGGCCGCGCCATAGAGTATTGGGTCGAAGCCCCGCGCGAGCTGGCGCGTTATATCGCCGAGAAGGGCTCCATCACGGTGGACGGTATCAGCTTGACGGTGAATAGTGTGGAAGGTGCCCGTTTTCGTCTGACCATAGTTCCCCATACCAGTGGTGAGACCACGGTTGGGGAGTGGAAGGTCGGGAGCCGGGTCAATCTGGAAGTGGATGTGATCGCCCGTTATCTGGAGCGTCTGGTGCTGGGTGATAAGGCGGCTGACATGGCTCCGGCATCCGGCGTCACCATGGCGATGCTGGCCGAAAACGGCTTTATGCGTTAAGCGGAAAACCAAGAGTAAGGAACATCGAGATGGCATTGAGTACCACCGCAGAGATCATTGAAGAGTTTCGTCAGGGCAAGATGGTGATCCTGATGGATGATGAGGATCGGGAAAATGAAGGCGATCTCATTATGCCGGCTTCCATGGTGCGCCCGGAAGATATCAACTTTATGGCCCGTTTTGGCCGTGGCCTCATCTGTCTGACGCTGACCAAGGCCCGCTGCCAGCGGCTGAACTAGCCACTGATGGTGGGCAACAACGGCGCCCAGTTTTCGACCAACTTCACGGTCAGCATTGAAGCGGCAGAAGGTGTGTCTACGGGCATCTCGGCGGCCGATCGGGCGCGGACCGTCTTGGCGGCGGTAGCGCCCGAGGCGACTGCTAATGATGTGGTGCAACCGGGACATATTTTCCCCTTGATGGCGCAGGAAGGCGGGGTCTTGACCCGCGCCGGTCACACCGAAGCAGGTTGTGATCTGGCCCGCTTGGCGGGATTCGAGCCTGCTGCGGTCATTGTCGAGATCCTCAATGAGGATGGCACCATGGCGCGGCGACCGGATCTGGAAAAATTCGCCGCCGAACATGGTATCAAGCTGGGCACCATTGCCGATCTCATCGAGTATGGCAACCAGCATGAAACCACCGTGGAAGAGGTGGCGCGTTGCCAGTTACCAACCGAATACGGCGTCTTCGATCTGGTCACCTTCCGCGACACCATCGACAGCCAGCTGCATTTTGCCTTGTGTAAGGGGGAGCTCAATGGTGCCGTGGCACCGCTGGTGCGGGTCCATCTGCATGACTACTTCAGCGATGTGCTGCTGACCGATCGTCATGCGCCGCGCAGCTGGCCAATTCATGAGGCGATGCAACGCGTTGCCAATGAAGGGGGCGTGCTGGTGATCCTCGGCAATGAAGGCGGGCAACATGAGCTGCTGGCTCGTGTGCAGCAGTTTGCGGCCATTGACCGCGGCGAACAGCAATTGCAACACAAACGCCAGGAAGCTTCGCGCCGGGTTGGGGTGGGTTCGCAGATCCTCAAGTCGTTGGGCGTCACCAAGATGCGGTTACTCAGTGGCCAGAAACGCTATCACGCCCTCTCCGGCTTCGGCCTGGAAGTAGTCGAATATATCTCCGAGTAAGGTCTATCATGCCGTCTTGACCCGGTATTGCAGCGAGGTCAAGGCGGCAAGTCACAGAACCGGGCTTTTGTCACAGCTTGGTTGTGCTAGAATACGCGCACTTTTCACCCCGCATAATAGGATTTCCCATGAAGGTCATCGAAGGAAACATTGCTGCGCCCGAGGCTCGCGTGGCCATTGTGGTGGCTCGCTTCAACAGCTTCATCAACGAGAATCTGGTTGATGGTGCGCTGGACGTGCTCAAGCGCCAGGGTCTGGTCCCGGACGAACAAATTACCCTGGTGCGGGTTCCTGGTGCCGTGGAAATTCCATTGGCGGTGAAAAAGCTGGCCAAGAGCGGCAACGTCGATGCCATCATAGCGCTCGGTTGTGTGATCCGTGGTGATACCTACCATTTCGAGCTGGTGGCCAATGAGAACAGCAAGGGTATGGCGCAGGTCATGCTGGAATATGAAATTCCAGTCGCTTTCGGTGTGCTGACTACTGACAATGTTGAACAAGCTATCCAGCGCGCAGGTACCAAGGCGGGTAACAAGGGTGCAGAGGCGGCACTGAGCGCACTGGAAATGATCAACGTCCTGAAAAATCTGGGCGTCTGAAAGGAGTAATAGATTGAAACCGTCCGAACGCCGCAAGGCTCGCCATTTTGCCGTCCAGGCCATCTACCAATGGCAGATGACCCAGGACAACGTGGCTGATATCGAAGAGCAGTTCAAGCTGGATCAGGACATGAAAGGTGTCGATCTCGGCTACTTCCGTGAACTGTTATTTGGCGTGGCTGGTAACCTGAACAAGCTGGACTCGACCTTTTCCCCATTCCTGTCACGCAAGCTTGAGGATCTGGATCTGGTGGATAAGGCGATCTTGCGTCTGGCGACTTTCGAGTTGCTGTTCCGCAAGGACGTCCCTTATCGCGTGGTCATCAACGAAGGCATTGAGCTGGCCAAGGCATTCGCTGCCGAAGATAGCCACAAGTTCGTCAATGGCGTACTCGACAAGGTGATCAAGGATCAGGGGCTGGGCAAGTAATTCCCGCCTGCATCCTTCTGATTGCATCAAGCCAGCGTAAGCTGGCTTTTTTTTAGAACTGTTTTGGCACTGGATGCCGGCCATGGGGTGTCGCTGAGGGAGTTAGCCATAGCGCGAGGTGTGACATGGGTGAATTTGAATTGATCCGACGCTATTTTCAGCGTCCGGTACGCCGTAAAGACGTGGTGCTGGGATCCGGCGATGACTGTGCTTTGCTGAGTGTGCCTGCAGATGCGCTGTTGGCGGTCAGTACCGACACGTTAGTGGCAGGGGTCCACTTCTTTGCCGATATGGATCCCCGTAAGCTGGGGCATAAGGCATTGGCCGTGAATCTCTCGGATCTGGCGGCCATGGGGGCCGAGCCGCGCTGGGTGTCGCTGGCATTGACCTTGCCGGAGGTGAATGAGTCTTGGGTGGCGGCATTTGCCGAAGGATTTCTGGCATTGGCCGACTTCTACAATGTCGAGTTGCTCGGTGGCGACATGACCCGAGGACCGCTATCGATGACGGTCTCGATTAAGGGGGTTGTGCCAGAACAGTGCGCTTTGCGCCGAAATGGTGCCCAGCCGGGTGATGCGATCTTTGTCACCGGCACCTTGGGAGATGGGGCTCTGGCCTTGCAGCATTGTCTTGGCAAGCTTCAGGTGGCGTCTGATGAACTGCCAGGTTTGATGCAAAAACTTGAGCAACCGCAACCCCGCATCCTGGCCGGTATGGCCTTGCGCAATCTGGCTAGCAGTTGCCTAGACATCTCTGATGGTCTGAGTTCGGATCTGCAACATATCCTTGTGGCTTCCGGCGTTGGCGCCCAGATCGAGCTGAGTCAGTTGCCGTTGTCGCCCGCACTGGAGGAATTACCGGCAACTCAGGCTTGGCAATTGGCGTTGGCGGGGGGAGATGACTACGAGCTCTGTTTCACGTTGCCGGAAGCTCACCGTGGTGCTTTGCTGTTGGCCTTGCAAGCTGCATCGGTTACCGTGACCGAAATTGGGCGTATTGTGGCCGGTGAGCCACTAATCCAGTGGTTGGAACAGGGTCAGCCCCGGCTTTTGACGTTGCAGGGCTGGGACCATTTCCAGGCACCCACGGTATAAAACTCAAGGAGATGAGATGATTAAACCCGAACTCAAGCGTTTGTCGTGGCGCAATCCGCTGCATTGGTTGGCCACTGGATTTGGCTCCGGTCTCTCACCCAAGGCGCCTGGCACTTGGGGGACCCTGGCGGCTATCCCCTTCTATTGGCTGGTCATGGAGTGGCCGCTCTGGGCCTATGGCGCTTTGCTATTGGTGGGTTGCATCGCCGGAGTCTGGATTTGTGAGTCGGCGACCCGGGCGATCGGCATGGAAGATCATGGCGGCATCGTCTGGGATGAATTCATGGGCTTTGGCATCACCATGTTGCTGGCACCCAGTGGTTGGCTTTGGATCGGCGTTGGCTTCTTGCTATTCCGGTTTTTCGACATCCTCAAGCCCTGGCCTATTAGCTGGTTTGATCGTCAGGTGAAAGGAGGTCTGGGCATCATGCTCGATGATATCGTGGCTGGGATCTTCGCCTGTTTAACTCTGCAAATTTTGGCACATTTCGTGCTTCCGCTCTAATAGCTACCGCTCAGGGCAACAGACGTTATCGCGTCTGTTGCCTGATTTCGCCATGCAAAATAGCAATAAATTGGGATTGTGACGGATAAGTTGCGAAATGTGACCATCTGAGTTCATCCATAAAAACAGCGGCTTTTACTGCTCAGTGGCGGTTTTGCTGAAACAATTATTCAGTCGATGACTTGATTGGCGTTTCATCTGTTGCGAGTGTGGTTTTTTGCTAGTGCAATATTCTTAAAAGATGGATAAGCATAGTGATAAGTTGCATATCTATCTGCGGATCCCTGATTTACACAGCATAATAAACGAAGTAACTTACGTCAGTTTGCTTACAAAACTTAATAATAAACCGCCTTTGGCCATGCGGCCCGAAGGTATAAATCGGAAGTAAAAGACTCAGGGTGCAAGCCCTGTCGAGGTTGTGTCATGTCCTTGCTTGAAGTCAGGAACCTGCGGATCGAATATCCGTCCCGTCGTGGCGTGATGGCCGCGGTCAAGGATCTCTCCTTTACCATCGAAAAGGGAGAAATCCTGGGTGTGGTCGGGGAGTCAGGTGCCGGTAAGTCCACCATTGGCAATGCTATTATCGATCTGCTGAGCCCTCCGGGTCGTATTGCCCGGGGTGATGTCTATCTCAATGGTAAGAAAATCTCCGGCCTGGCACCGGAGGAGATGCGCAAGGTCCGTGGCGCCCATATCGGTTTTATCTTTCAGGATCCGATGACTTCGTTGAATCCGCTGTTCACCGTGGAACGCCAGTTAGTCGAAACCATCGAAGCTAATACCGAGCTGCGTGGTGCGGCGGCCGTGACGCGAGCCATCGAGCTGATGGCCTCGGTTGGTATTCCGCAGCCGGAAATTCGTATCAAGCAGTATCCCCACCAGTTCTCCGGTGGTATGCGCCAACGGGTGGTTATTGCCATTGCCTTGTCAGGGGATCCTGAGTTCATCATTGCCGATGAGCCGACTACCGCACTGGATGTGTCGATTCAGGATCAGATCCTTGAACTGATCAAAGCCCTGTGCAAAGAGCGCCAGGTTGGCTGCATGCTCGTCACCCATGATATGGGGGTGGTGTCCAATGTCACCGATCGGGTCGCGGTCATGTACCGTGGCGATCTGATGGAGATTGGTCCGACCGCCAAGGTATTGGGCGAACCGGAACATCCCTATACCAAGAGTCTGATTGCGGCAGTTCCGCGCTCGGATATCAAGCTGGTGCGCTTCCCGCTGGTCAGCTATATCGAAGAGGCAGGCGAGAGCCAACCGCTGGATCTGAAGAATCACTGGCTAGGTCAGGCCATGGTACAGCGGGCGCATCAAGGTGCTTTGCTGCGGGTCGAAGATGTCAGCCTGAAATTCGTTACTAAGGATTCGTTCTTCGAGTCTCGCCGCCAGTATGTGCAGGCGAATAATCATGTCAGCTTCGAGATCCAGGAAGGCGAGACCTTTGGCCTGGTCGGTGAATCCGGCTCCGGCAAGTCGACGATTGCGCGGGTGATTGCCGGACTCTATCCGCCCAACGAGGGCAAGATCATCTTCGAAGATATCGACCTGACGGCGCTGAAGAGCGAAAAAGAGCGTCGGCCACTACGTCGTCAGATGCAGATGGTATTCCAGAATCCCTACTCATCCATGAATCCCCGGATGAAGGTCGGTGACATCATCGCCGAACCGATCCGTTTCCATAAGTTGGCGGAAAGTGAGCAGCAGATTGCACAAATTGTTGCCGATTTGCTGGATCATGTCGGCCTGGGACGTCTGGCCGCGTTGAAGTACCCCCATGAGTTTTCCGGTGGCCAGCGCCAGCGGATCTCGATTGCCCGCGCTTTGGCGACGCGCCCCCGCTTGCTCATCTGTGATGAACCGACCTCGGCACTCGATGTGTCGGTTCAGGCGCAGATCCTCAATCTGCTCAAGGATCTGCAGAATGAGCTGAAGTTGACCATGCTGTTTATCAGCCACGACTTACCTGTTATCCGCCAGATGTGCGATCGCATCGGCGTGATGCAAAAAGGGGCCCTGCTGGAAGTCGCCCCGACCGAGCAACTGTTTACGGCACCACACCATGAGTACAGCCGTAAGTTGATTTCCCTGATGCCGGAGTTCAAGGGGATGAGTCGCGACGGTCTGCAGATCGCAGGCTGAGTCCGTAACCGGAAACAAACAACAACAGCTACACGGAGTAAGCAATGAAGAAAGGATTTACCAAGATCGCAGCCGCGCTGTTTGCTGCAGGCGTGAGCTTCAACCTGTATGCCGCCAATGTCACAGTGGCTCTGGATGCGGATCCGGAATCTCTGGACGTCTATGAGCAACTGTCAGGCGGTATCCTGCAGTTTGCCCACATGTCCTATGACCCGTTGGTGCGTCTGACCAAGGATATGAAGTTTGAAGCCCGTCTGGCAGAAAGCTGGGAACAACTGGATGCCAAGACGGTGCGTTTCCATCTGCGCAAGGGCGTCAAGTTCCATTCTGGCAACCCGTTCACTGCCGATGACGTCATCTGGACCTATAACCGCATCATGAAGTCTGAAGACTACAAGGGCTTGTTCGAAGTCTATGAAGGTCTGAAGAAGGTTGATGACTTCACTGTGGATCTGGTGGCCAAGGTGCCTTATCCGCTGGCGCTGCAAAACGCCACCTACATCTTCCCGATGGATTCTAAGTTCTATACCGGTACCACTGAAGATGGCAAAGACAAGGCCGAGATCATCAAGGCTGCCGGTACCTATGCCGCCACGCATGTCTCCGGGACTGGTCCGTTCAAGGTCGTGACCCGTGAACAGGGCGTCAAGCTGGAGCTGGAACGCAACGCTGATTACTGGGACAAAGCCTCACCAGGCAACGTCGATAAGCTGAAAGTTGTACCGATCAAGGAAGACGCGACCCGTGTCGCGGCCTTGCTGTCTGGTGATGTCGACATGATCGCCCCTGTGGCACCGAACGACCAGGATCGCGTGAAGAAAGCTGCCAACATCCAGCTGGTGACTGAGCCGAGCAATCGGACCGTGATCTTCGAAATGAACCAGAAGACCCAACCCGCCTTTGCTGACAAGCGCGTGCGTCAAGCGGTGAACTACGCGGTCAACCAAGCAGGTATCGTCGAGAAGATCATGAAGGGCTTCGCGACTCCGGCTGGCCAATTGAGCCCGGCAGGTTATCTGGGGCATGTGGATTCCCTGACTCCGGCCTTCGATCTGGCCAAGGCCAAGCAACTGATGAAGGATGCTGGCTACGAGAAGGGCTTCAAGATCACCATGATCTCCACCAACAACCGTTACATCAACGATGCCAAGATCTCTCAGGCTGTCGCGGCCATGCTCTCCAAGATCAACATCAAGGTTGAGCTGAAGACTATGCCGAAGGCTCAGTACTGGCCAGAGTTCGACAAGTGCGCCAGCGACATGCAGATGATCGGTTGGCAGTCTGATACCCAGGATTCCGGTAACTACTTCGAATACCTGGTACAGACTCGCGATGACAAGACAGGTAAGGGTCAGTACAACTGCGGCAGTTACTCCAATGCCGAAGTGGACAAGCTGATTGTAGCTTCCAACGCTGAAGTGGATGTGGCCAAGCGTACTGCCCAACTGCAACAGATCGAGAAGATCCTGGCTGATGATGCCGCTATCCTGCCGATCCATTGGCAGAACCTGGCGTGGGCTTCCAAGACCGCGCTGGATATCAAGCCAATCGTCAACAGCAATGACTTCCCGTACTACGGTGATCTGAAAGTCAAAGAGTAACACTGGGAGTTAATCCCCAGGCGTAATGCTACGGCCGTCCTGCTCCCTGCCTTTGGTGGGGCGTGGGACGCGCCGTTATTATCGTTTGTTTAATGGTTCATCGCCTGTCGATGACGTGTGGTTGCAAGGATACCCCTGCATGTTTACGTTTTTGGTCAAGCGGCTGCTGCAAGCCGTGGTTGTCATGTTTGTCATCAGTCTGGTGGCGTTTGCCATCCAGGATAACTTGGGTGATCCCTTACGCGAAATGGTGGGGCAGAGCGTCTCTGAAGCCCAACGCGAAGCCTTGCGCGTCAAGCTGGGATTGCACGACCCCTTCATGGTGAAGTACGGTCGCTTTCTCAAGGGTGCCGTACATGGCGATTGGGGGACTTCCTTCATCTTCAAGAAACCGGCTCTGGAGGTGATACTGTCCAAGCTGGTTGCGACTCTGGAACTGGTGTTCGGTGCCTCGCTGATCATCGTCGTGCTGTCGATCCCGCTGGGGGTCTACTCCGCCATCCATCCGCGTAGTTTTTTGACCAAGTGCATCATGGGTGCCAGCATCATCGGTATTTCAGTGCCGGTGTTCCTGACGGCCATCTTGCTGATGTATCTGTTTTCGGTGCAATTGGGCTGGCTGCCCTCCTACGGCCGAGGTGAAACCCTGAACCTGCTGGGTTGGGATTCCGGCTTCTTCACTTGGGACGGCATACAACATTTGATCCTGCCTTCGGTGGCCCTGTCATCCATCATGCTGCCATTGTTTATCCGGCTGGTACGTTCCGAAATGCTGGAAGTGCTGAGCTCCGAATATGTGAAATTTGCCTGGGCCAAAGGGCTCGACAAAAAGAAGGTGTGGTATCAGCACGCCTTGAAAAATACCATGCTGCCGGTGATTACCGTCGGCGGTGTGCAGATCGGCACCATGGTGGCGTACACCATTTTGACCGAAACCGTGTTCCAGTGGCCGGGTACCGGCTTCCTGTTTCTTGAGGCGATCAACCGGGTCGATACCCCCTTGATCACCGCCTATGTCATCTTTGTGGGGCTGGTGTTTGTGGTAACCAATACCTTCGTCGATCTGCTGTACGGCGTGATCAATCCGACCGTCAACCTGACTGGCAAGGGAGCTTGAAGATGAGTCAATTACAAACGCTCAGCCGTTGGGACCGCTTCCGTCAGTCCGATCTGGTCTATTACTTCCTCAAGGACAAGGTGGCCATGTTCTGCATGGCCGTGTTTGTCAGTTATGTGCTGCTGGCCTTGATGGCCCCGCTGATTGCCCCCCATGATCCTTATGATCAGGCAACCTATGACATCATGGATGCCGAATTACCTCCCTCCTGGCTGGATGGCGGTGATGAGCGTTTCCTGCTGGGCACCGATAATCAGGGCCGCGATATCCTGAGCACCATGCTCTATGGCTCGCGGGTCTCCCTGACCATAGGTCTGTTTGCGGTAGGGCTGCAACTGGTGCTGGGGATCGTGATTGGTCTGTTTGCTGGCTATGCCGGCGGGCGGATTGATAACTTGCTGATGCGCTTTGCCGATGTGCAGCTCTCGTTCTCGACCATGATGGTGGCGATCATCGTTTCGGCGATCTTCCAGGCCGCGCTGGGCGGCGAGTTTTATTCCCAATATGCCATCCTGATGCTGGTGGTAATCATCGGGATTTCCGAGTGGCCACAGTACGCCCGGACTATCCGCGCCTCTGTGCTGGCCGAGAAGAAGAAAGAGTATGTAGAGGCGGCGCGCGTCATGGGCTTCAAGGCGCCGCGCATCATGTTCCGGCATATTCTGCCCAACTGCCTGTCGCCGATTCTGGTAATTTCCACCGTGCAGGTGGCCAACGCCATCATGTCGGAAGCGGCGCTCTCTTTCCTCGGGTTGGGGATGCCGGTGGATAAACCGTCGCTGGGCTCGCTTATCAGCATCGGCTTCAACTACATGTTCTCCGGCTCCTGGTGGATCACCGCATTCCCGGGCTTGTGCCTGGTGCTGCTGGTGCTGGTCATTAACCTGCTGGGGGATTGGCTGCGGGATGTGTTCAACCCGAAGATCTATAAGGGTTAAGGGTCTCCGCCATCGGCATGATAAAAACGGCGAAGCTTCGGCTCCGCCGTTTTTTATTGGCTGCGGGAAAACTTTCATCATCTTCGCCAAGGCCGCAAATTCGCAGCATTATGCTGCCTGCTTTTTGTTCAAGCCTGACCGACTGGCGGATCCTCCTGTGGATGCTGGTATGTGCGGTGATAGCTGCTATACAAATGGCATAAGTTGCCTATGCAGTGCTGCTTATCGGCCTGCTAGACGATTGTGTGTGTAAACGATTTTCTGCATACTGGCCGCGCAGTCAGGATCGACGCGGTTTTTCAGTCACGGAAGGAGAGCAAAGATGAGCCCATTCTCACTACGACATCATGTCGCGTTCTCCGTTAACCCGAGCACTGATAAAGCGACCGCCATTCGGTCCGCTGCCTGATCTTAATTTTCACAGGCCGCGGTACAAGCGGACTGTGGAACCTCGTAATACCCCCAGTCGCATTGTCCCCGGCCTCCTTAAAAATCCTGTTGGAGGTGTGTTATGCGTCGTTCTGTATTAATGAATCTGGCTCTGTGGTGTGTGAAGGCGGATGTTGCGCTGGAGCAAGCGCGTCTGCGCAGTGCTGTGCGTCAGGCCCGTGCCGAGCTGGGTCACTATTCAGGGCATTTGTTGCGGGATATCGGGTTGGATGAGACTACGCTGGCCCGGACACTCGAATCTCGTCACCGTGAGTCTCTGCGTCTGGTCTGTCGTACCCGTCAGCGGCACCGATGGCCCAGACAAGGCTGAAGGTCGGGCAGGGCGCCTCATGGCGTGCCTGCCCTCAGCCCGGATGGTTGATGGTTAATGTCATCATCTGACCGACAAAATAAAAACGCCCCCGTTCGTTCGGGGGCGTTTTTTTATCTCTTGATTCAGGGAGGTGTCGTTAATAGTGGGGTGGTGGGGTCTCTTCTGACTGGCTGGCAATCTGTGAACTGCCACCCTCACGCAGTTTGGCGATCACCGCATCCATCTGTACACGTAATTTCTCTTGCTGCTTCTGTTGTTCAGCCAACTCCTGG
>RRZT010332011.1_pt1 | contig 19348 bp, 15 predicted proteins | sample 2165551 | NCBI WGS metagenome assembly RRZT01 (sample SAMN10456910, study PRJNA506462) | wastewater metagenome | biome: wastewater; feature: sludge; material: wastewater sludge; isolation source: wastewater sludge with Escherichia coli K12::gfp cells carrying plasmid... | place: USA: Moscow, Idaho... | reverse complement strand
GGCAATAGGAACTTCTGGCGGCTCTTCAATATTTGGTTTGGTTCAACCCACTAGGGAAGGTGACCTCATGGGAGGCGACATTGTGGAGAACGACGATCAGCAGTGGAATGAGCTGGAGAACAGCATGCCTGGGGAACTGTTTTCAGGTTTAACTCTCGGCACGCCAGATGAATCGTGGTTGTCCTACATGAGGCAACTGCGGGCCGACTTCGCGCGGCTCATCATGGAGTACAGTGCCGGAGTCAACGAGGTGATGACGAAGATCGGGATCCTTCGCGAAGAGTTTGTCCATCTTCATCGCTACAATCCGATCGAGCACGTCAGTTCGCGAATCAAAAAACCGGATAGCCTGATCAAAAAGGTTGTCGGTAAGGGAATCGATCTTTCGACAGAATCTATCCGCGCCAACATTACGGATATCGCGGGTGTGCGGGTGACATGCAGCTTCATTGCCGATACCTATCGGGTCCTTGATGCTTTAACGAAGCAGGACGATGTCACCGTGTTGGAGATCAAGGATTACATCAAGAATCCCAAACCAAGCGGATACAAGAGCCTTCATGCGATCGTTGAGATACCGGTGTTTCTGTCCACTGGGCCGGTTCCCGTCGTCGTCGAAGTTCAGATTCGTACGATTGCGATGGATTTCTGGGCGAGCCTCGAGCATAAAATCTTTTACAAGTACGAACGTGAAGTCCCCGAACGTCTGATCGCCGATCTGCGCGATGCAGCTAAGGTAGCAGAACAACTCGACCTGCGCATGCAGGACCTTCATCGGGAAGTTCATGGGGAGCCAGATTCTGGTGAGGACGATCCGCACATCGATCTTGACGAGAATGTCATCAAGCAGCTGTGGGAAGCTGCGCAACGCCAAGACGCAACACGCCAAGGAGATCGGTGTGTCACCAAGAACGATGATCGGGACGCTGCCGCCCAGGAAGATGGGGCATGACATGAGCCGGGAATCGTTGGTCGATAGTCTCATTAACGAATTACTGGATGATATTGCGACGGGGCGTCTCATCGAGAACCAGCCGATCCCTGCCGAGGCGGAGCTTGCTGAACGATTTCACGTCAACCGGTTGACGATCCGGGAGGCCCTACGCAAAATGCAAGCTCAGGGGATCGTACGCACAGTTCCGGGGCGTCGAAGTGAACTCAATCCTCTCTCACAGTGGGTGGATATCGGGGCGGCGCTGAGAATTGTTGGGTCCCGTATCGGCGCCCAGCAGGCCTCCCTCCAACTACTCCAGCTACGGCGCATGATTGAAACTGAGGCTTGCGCGCTTGCTGCACCGCTTATTGGCTCGGAGGGAATCGAGCAATTGGAGCGTGACCTCGAAGGCATGCGGATCGCTGCCGATGCCAACAATGTCGACGTGTTCGTCAAGCATGATCTAGCTTTCCACGACCTTATTTTGGATAGCTGCGGCAACGCGCTTCTGCGAATTCTCATGGAGCCGCTTCATAACCTCATGGAGAAGGGGCGGCGCGAGACGTCGAGTGTTCCTCAGGTACAGCGCAATGCCATTGAGATGCACCTGGCGATTATTGTTGCGCTTCGCTCCGGTTCGTCGGACCAGGGTCGTGAGGCGATGATCGCACACATGGAGCAGACCGAACGAGACTTGATTCAGTACGTTCTTTAACAAGTTGTGACGCTTGGTCCTTGACAGGACGAGGAATGAAGTGCGACCAGTCTGTCAAAATCTGTTGACAGTGGCATAGATCTCAGTATGATCGGATATCAGATATCCAATATCTAGTCCGACTCATTTCTGCTCTCCATTCCGCCGACGATGCCGCAACGTAGCGGCCTTCACCAGCAAGGAGCACCACATGTTCATAACCCGACGAAAGTATTGTTCGGCTGTGATGGCCTTGATTCTTGGGGGATCATTTCTTTCAGCTTGCACAAGTAACGACGACGGCGCCGCGGCCACCCCTGGCGATTCCACCGAAGCGTCGACTACTCTCAACTTGACGGTCCCACAGGGCACTGCTCCCGAACACGGATGGCCATTGCTCGTCGTGGCGGGTACGGATGGCGAACGTATTGCCGAAGTTATCCCAGAAGACGATCCGGCTGTCCTCCTCAGGCTTCCAGATGGCGTGAGTACTGCTGAAGCAGCGGAGGAAATCTTCTCAGCTCGTGAAGGCAACGACATCACTGATACGAGGGTGTACGGGTTATCCACGACGCCCGAGGCGGATTCGACAATCGAAGCGCTTCACACTGACTATCCAGGGCTGTTTGCCGGGGTGGGACTGACTGAGGGCAACGTTACGACAGACCATTCTGTTGGCATCGTGCACCAGGTGATGGTCACCGAGGAGTCTGAAGAAAACGCAGTGGCGGACCTTCTCGCAGCGAAACGATCAGATATTTATGATGCGGCGATCCGTGCTCCCGGAATCTCTGATGATCGTGGTTCAAGTGAGGTCAGGGCGGCGGTAGACGGAAACTTGGAGACGTTGTACGAGGTGGGGGATCAAGCTAGCTTGACGCTCACTTTCCCTCAGCCAATGGTCGTGCATCGATGGACCATGGCTTTCGGTGAGGGGCCCTCGCGGGTGACCCTGGAAACTACCTCTGACGGGGTTTCCTGGGAGGAAGTGGATACATCAGCAGTTTCCCACGATCGCCTTGATCGTTACCTTTTTGCCCCCAATGTTTCTGCGGTTCGCGTGACAGCCCAAGGCGGCCAGATCGCGGAACTCGGCATCTACACCCAGATTGCAGATGAGACGCTCTTCTCCTACGAGAGGTATGAGGGCAAGAACATTAGCCTGCCTTACCGTCTCTTTGTTCCAGAAGGCGCGCCCGCGAACCTTCCCGTTGTTGTTTTCCTGACCGGAAGTGGACAGCGAGGCGTCGACGAAGCGCAACACCTGGGGGTCACCAAGGGTGAGGGTGCCGTGCGCTGGGGATCTGCGGCCGAACAAGAAGCCCACCCGAGCATCGTCGTCGCTCCCCAAATCCCCATGAATAAACTGTGGCGAGATCCCGATGTTATGGAAGGACTCAACGCGCTCATCGCTGACGTGATCGCAAGTCACAATGCCGATCCCGACCGGGTCTACGGCACCGGGCTCTCGATTGGTGCGGAGGGTTTGCTTAATGTGTCCATTCTGTACCCAGATCTCTTTGCCGCGTTGCTCCCGGTTGCCGGTGGTCCTAACAATCCAGTGGGTGGAGGACCCGCCGTGATCGACACCGTGGTTCCTTACGCGGCTCAATACGCCCATATCCCCCTGTGGGAAATGCAGGCCTTCGATGACAGTGTTCGCCCCTTCTCCAAGACAATAGCAATGATCAATGCGTTGCGTGCCCAGGGGGCCTCGCCGCGGCTGACGGTTTACCTACCTGGAGTGACCGAGCGGTTTGCCACTAGCACACACTCGTCATGGACGATGGCGTATGCCGATCCGCGCATCGGTGAGTGGATGTTCGCTCAGAATCGTCAGAACCGTCCGATGCTCGGTGATCCACTGTCGCCTATTGATCCCGAAATCACCGGAGAGGAGCTCATCGAGCTCGCCGAATCCGATGCCCTCTACTACGAATTCGACTAACAAGACACGCCGCCACATGAGTGACGGCCCTGCATTCAAGGAGGAACGCACGTGAAGAAAAGTGATCTGACAAAGGGCATGCCACCAGCCCCAGACATCTCCGCCGAAGATGTCCAGAAGGCCAGGGAGGACGGAGCCCGCCAGCTTGTCGTACTGGACGATGATCCCACGGGAACTCAGTCCGTGGCCGAACTCCCTGTTCTCAACTCATGGGAGGACGAGGATCTTTGCTGGGCGTTGGACACGGGGGCTCCCGCCGTCTACGTTATGACGAACTCGCGCTCTCTGCCACCGGAGCAGGCAGCCGAAAGGAATCGTGAGGTTGTCCGCGCATCGTTGGCCGCCGCTCATTCCTTAGGGGTCGAGGTGGACTTCGTTTCTCGCGGTGATTCGACGCTGCGTGGTCACTATCCACTGGAGCCGTCCACAATCATTGAGACTCTCGCGGAGGCCGACATTGCGATCGACGGCGTCATTCTTCTTCCTGCTTTTGGAGACGCCGGGCGTATTACCGTCGGTGGCATTCACTATGCTGGGAATGATACCGATGGGTTTGTTCCGGTGGGGGAGACCGAGTTTGCTCGTGATGCCACCTTTGGCTATAAGAGTTCTGACCTGCGCGAATGGGTAGAGGAGAAGACCGGTGGTGCGATAACCGCGGCGGATGTCGCCGTCGTCGACCTCACGACGCTACGCTCCGACCCCGAGAAGACAGCGGAGATCCTCGACGGGCTGAGTGGCAGTCAACCTGCCGTCGCAGACATCGTTGAAGAAGCGGATATCCGCGCACTTGCGTTGGCGCTGCTTGCCGCTCAGAAGAAGGGCAAGCGTTTCGTGTACCGTGTTGGCCCGCCTTTTGTCCGTGCCATGATCGGCCAGCCTATTGTTGAGCCGCTGAGCGCTGAAGATGTCTCTTCGATCCGTTCGGAGGAGTCAGTCAATGGCGGCCTCATTGTGGTGGGATCTCACGTGGCTCTCACTACTCGCCAGTTGAACAACCTACGCGAGCGCCGCGCGCCGCGCGAGTTTGTCATCGAGGTGGCGAAGGTTCTCTCGGAGGAGCGTGACGCCCACCTCGACGAGATCGTGGCCAACGTTGCCGAGGCGCTTCGCGGGGGTAATGCCGTCGTGTCCACGTCACGCACCCTGGTGACGGGTGTGGACGGAGATGATTCGCTGCGTATCGCGCGGGAGGTCTCGGACGCCGTGGTCACCGTAGTGCGCAAGGTTCTTGACATCGCACCGCCGCGATTCGTCATTGCTAAGGGAGGCATCACCTCCTCCGACGTTGCGTCACGAGGGCTGGAAATCGGCCGTGCTATCGTGCGCGGTCCAATGCTTCCCGGAATCGTCTCGCTTTGGGAACCTATCATGGGGCCTGCCCAAGGTATTCCCTATATCGTGTTCGCCGGCAATGTGGGTGGCGATCAGTCCCTCGCCGACGTCGTCGACAAGCTGTCGCAGTAGCCCACTCTTCACCCCCAGTCGCCGTGTAGCCAACCCGGCGTCCCCAATACTGACAACACAACGCTCAATAATTCATCAAAGGAGATTGACATGAGCAACCCAACTATTGCTGTTCTTGGACTCGGAGCCATGGGCCTACCCATGGCCACCTGCCTCGCAGAGAAGTTCTCGGTACGCAGCTACGACATCGCGGCAGCCCGCATGGACCTTGCGAAAGAAGCAGGTGTGGCACCGAGCGCATCGGCTCGCGAGGCCGCGACCGGCGCGGATATCGTCCTTCTTGCTGTCCGCAACCGAGCGCAGCTCGATAATGCACTGTTCGGCGACGACGGCGTCACCGAGGTGCTGGAAAAAGGCGCCACCATTTTGCTCACCTCGACCGTCGGCATTGAAGCGGTGCGTGAAGTAGCACAGCAGCTGGACGCACTGGGACTTCACATCGTCGACGCGCCCGTCTCGGGTGGCCCGGTGCGCGCGGGCAATGGCGACCTACTCATCGTCGTTGGTGCGACAGACGAGGCCTACGATGCCACCCGTGATGTCCTCAACCAGCTCGCCTCAACGCTCGTTCGTATTGGGTCGAATCCCGGTGATGGGCAGGCGATGAAGACGGTCAACCAGCTGCTGTGCGGTGTGCACATCGCGGCGGGTGCCGAGGCTCTCGCCCTCGCCGAAGCTCTCGGCATTGACCCGGCCATTGCTCTCGAAACGCTCGGTGCTGGCGCTGCGGCCTCCTTCATGCTCGCCGACCGCGGCCCGCGTATGCTCCAGGCCTACGACGAGGGCGGTGCGGAAGTACGCAGCCGCATCGATATCTTCACCAAGGACATGGGCATCGTCAATAGCGCTGCCCGGGCGGCTGGCGTTGCAACCCCCATCGCGGCTGCGGCGGAGAACCTCTACGTCATTGCCGAAGCACAGGGCAACGGTGCTCAGGATGATTCCTCGGTGATCACGGTTGTAGCTCCCCAGAAGAAGGGAACGATCTGATGGGAACGACTGGACTTCTGTTAACCGCTGTCGCAGCGGTTGCGGTTCTTCTTGTCCTTGTCATCAAGATCGAGTTGCCAGCTTTCGTGGCGATGCTTCTTGTTGCGATGGGCACCGCGCTCGTCACGGGTATTCCTCTCGCGGACGTTGTACCGGCGCTGGTCAAGGGCATGGGGAACGTGCTTGGATCTGTGGCGATCGTGGTGGGACTGGGCTCCATGCTCGGCAGGCTCATTGAAGTATCCGGGGGAGCGGATCATCTTGCCTACGTCTTTACTGAAAAGCTCGGCAGGAAGCGTGTCATTGCTGCGGTGACTATCGCCGCGTTCATTCTGGGAATTCCAGTGTTCTTCGACGTTGGCTTTATTATCTTGGCGCCGCTCGTGTTCGGTTTTGCCAAGGTGGCAGGTATTAACCCGCTGAAGATTGGGCTTCCCGTGGGCGCTGTGCTTCTCACAGTGCACGTCACGCTGCCTCCGCATCCGGGTCCGGTGGCGGCCGCGGCTCAGGTAGGTGCCGACGTCGGCCTCATGACGATCGTCGGCTTGGCGATCGGCGCTGTCGTGGCAGTGGTGGGCTTCTTCGCAGCAAAGCTCTTCAAAGTCGACAAAATTGTTCTTGGCGAATCGCCTGCTTCGGAGGTGCTGAAAGCTAACGGAGACAAAGCGTTAGGCGGCGGTGACACCAAGCTTGTGCCGAGCGCAGGAACAGTGGTTGGGCTGATTGTGCTTCCCATCCTGCTCATCATGGTGGGGTCAACACTGCAGACGGTGCTTGACGCGGAGAGTTCGCTGCGTCCGTTTGCCTCCTTCATCGGTGCACCGACGACGGCGTTGCTCCTCGGCTTACTGGTGGCTTACGTTGCTATCGGTCAAAAGGCGCGGTGGAATAAGACGAAGAGGTCCTCGGTTGCGGATTCGGCACTCCCGATGGTTGCCGTCATTATCTTTGTGACCGGTGCGGGAGGCTCGTTTGGAAACGTCCTCGTGGAGTCAGGTATTGGTGACTCACTTGCATCTTCGCTGACCGCGGTAGGTATGCCAACAATTGTTGCGGCGTTTGTTATCTCGTTGGCGCTACGAGCGGCACAAGGATCGGCCACCGTCGCAATTCTCACCACGGCGGGCCTTCTCTCCACGGCCATCGCCGAGGGTGGATACTCCTCGCTCGAGGTTGTGCTCATTACATTGGCGATTGGGTTTGGTGGCCTTGGGCTTTCCCATATCAACGACTCCGGCTTCTGGATTGTTACCAAATACCTCGGTCTTTCAGTGGCTGATGGTCTGAAGACGTGGACAGTTCTCACCACAATCTGTGGTGTGGCTGGATTCCTCATTACCTGGGCGCTCTTCCAGGTGGTGTAGGTAGCCTCTCTCGAACCCACTAATTTCGAACCCACTAAGCGCTCCGGCCACGCCCCGTTTGTCAGGGGCGTGGCCGGAGCCCCGTTTCTGGTTTGTGGCACGGCAGATACACTGGTCACAGCCCTGCATACACATCGTAACGACGGCGAAGTGCGGTTACCATGTTCCTGCGTGCGGGACTGACCCCACAATAACGATCCGAAGGACACGTACTCGACACACAGGTGCGAGGAGTGGTCCGGGAGGGACAACATATGATTCTCAAGAAGACCATGGCTGCCACCATCGCAGTCGGTGCCCTGCTCCTTGCGGGGTGCAGCTCGACACCGGATGATGCGTCGGGGGAGAGTGCCAGCCCGGCGCCTTCGAGCAGTAGTGAGGCGTCGGCGTCGGCCTCCGCGACCGAGAAGACAGCCTATGCGGGCACGGATATTTCCATTGATGCCGGCACGCACCAGATCCCCGCAACCGTCGTGTTGCCTGACTCGGCCTCGGCCGACAACCCCGTACCGGCTGTCGTTATGCTTCACGGGACGGGTTCTCAGCGTCACGAAGCGGGCGACGGATATATCTACATGGCTGATGCCTTGGCGAAGGCAGGCATCGCCTCAATCCGGATCGACTTTATGGGTAGTGGTGATTCGACTGCGCCCGACGAGGATTTCGACCTCGACAACGCGCTAGGCGACGCCGAGGCCGCTATTGGCTACATCAGTGAGCAACCTGAAATCAACGCTGAACAAGTAGGAGTTATGGGCTGGAGCCAGGGCGGGCTGCATGCGCTGCGTGTTGCGGCGGACGATGAGCGCGTCCGCGCCGCAGTCACGTGGGCGGCCCCGGCCGCTCCCATGGAGGTCACTGAGGACCAGCGTGCCGAGGCCGCCGAAAAGGGGTACTTTACCGAGGAGTTCGACTGGCGCGCGCCGATGGACACCGGCCAGAAGTGGATCGACGGCATGGACGCTCTCGACATGAAGGACGTGGCGTCGCAGATCACGGTTCCGCTGCTCCTCATCAATGGTGGCAATGACGACGTCGTTCCGCCCTCGAATGCCGAGGAGCTGCACGGTTGGATTCCGTCAAGCGAGGTCCTCATCATTGATGGAGCAGACCACACGTTCAACATCTTCTCGGGAGATATGGCGGCGTTCAATGAACTGATGACTGCCACCGCCGGCTTCTTTGCTGACAATCTGAAGTAAGGAATATACACGTAAGTAAGCGATCAACGTATCGCCTCACCGCTGGGCGCCTCAACCAAGACTCTTGGTTGAGGCGCCCAGCGTGTAGTGGTGGGAGTTCTTTTTGAGGGGCCAGCCGAAGTGGAGCCGCATATTTTATAAATAATGAAATTCATTATCAATAAATATCAACCAACCCTTCCATTTTTGCGACGGTTTTTTGTTGTCAAATAAGGATTTTTGGGACCTTTGACCTTTGTTTGCGTTGTTGCTCTAGCTACGATTGAAGACATAACGTTATATGACGTTATAGATAACTGATAGATCCTATGGTGGCGTCATGAGCGGGTTTGGAAACGAATGAGCTGATGACATCGTGGCGAGATTGACCCAGGAATATCTCGAGTTGGAACACGGACGTTCCTCTCCACAACCACCTCGTGAAATCCAGGGTGACCGGCGCGCTGTGCGCTGGAGCGACGAATCGAGAGAGAACTTATGGCTAAGCAAACAACAACCTGGCCAAATGCCGGTGCCCGACTGGACCGGCTCCCGTCCAGTGGTTTTCACTGGGGCGTGTACTGGATGGTGGCCTTTGGCCTCCTGACCTGTTGGAGTAACGCCATTGGCGGACTGGTTTTGGCAGTTCTGACAGATATCGGCTGGGCGGACAACAGCTCCGCGGCGACCTTCTCATCATTAACCACCGCAGGAATGTTCCTGGGGGCGTTGCTGGGTGGAATCATCGGTGACAGGGTGGGCCGCCGCAAGGGCTTTATGATGTTCGTGATCTTCCACGTCATCACCATGGTCGTCGCGGCCTTCTCGCCAAACATGACCTTCCTTATTGTCGTGCGTTTTGTGATGGGCTTTGCGCTGGGTGGCCTTCTTACCATCCTCTTCGCGTCATGGACTGAGTATGTGCCGTCACGTGATCGCGGTTCGTGGTCCGCACGAGTCTCGTTTATTGGCAATTGGTCCTACCCGATCTGCTCACTTATCGCATCGTTCCTCGTGGGTGTCGTGAGTCCGGACCTGAACTGGCGCATTCAGTTCATTATTCCCTCCGTTACCTCAACCATCGTGCTGATTGTCGTGTGGAAGCTTTTCCCCGAGTCTCCCCGCTGGCTTGAAGCCCAGGGGCGTTTTGATGAGGCCAACGAACTGCTTGACGATATTGAAGCTCGTGTGGAAAAGGGCAAGGGCATCACACTCGAACCGGCCCCGGTTGCCGGCAGCGTTGCCAAGGAAGCCGCCGTCACCATCCCGTACTCCGCCCTTTTTAAGGGCGAATTGCTCAAGCGCGTTATCCTCGGCTCGTTCGTGCTCATTGCCATGAACGTCGTTCAGTACACCCTCATTAACTGGCTGCCCAAGATGTTGCTAGAACAAGGTATCGATCTCAAGGACTCCGTGCTTCTCAACACCATGTCGATGTTTGGCGCACCGATCGGCATCTTCATCGCCATCTTTATCATTGAACGCTTCCCCCGCAAGATCTTTGGTATTGGGCTGCTCATCATCATCGCTGTCCTCGGCTACGTTTACTCGCTGCAAACCAGCATGACAGCCCTCTCCATCGCGGGCTTCTTCCTCATCATCTTCGTGTACATGTACGTGTGTTTCGCATCCGCCGTGTACGTCCCGGAGATCTGGCCCACCGCGGCAAAGTTGCGTGGTGCGGGCCTGGCTAATTCGGTGGGCCGGATCAGCGGTATCCTCTCGCCTTTCGCGGTGGCGGCACTCCTTGATTCGTCAGGAATGACAGGTGTGTTCATCTTGCTGGGTGCCACCGCCCTTGTCACGGCAGTTGTCATCGCCGTGTTTGGTGTAGAGAGTCGTGGCGCTTCCGTTGAGGAAATTTCGAACGTCGATGTCACGTGAGTCTCCACATCCAACCAGTGAGTCTCGAGACCAACCAAGAAATCTAGAGAAAACTAGAAAGGAAACAACCATGAAGGCACTTGCCAGATACGGTAAGGAATTCGGCGGATATCGGCTCATTGATGTGCCACGTCCGACGATTGGGGACGAGGATATCCTCGTCCGGGTCAAGGCAGCGACCATCTGTGGTGCAGATATGAAGCACTTCCGGGTGGAGAACGGTTCCGATGAGTTCAACTCGATTCGTGGGCATGAACTTGCTGGCGACATCGTTGAGATCGGTTCGAAGGTGACCGATTGGAAGATCGGACAGCGCGTCGTTTCAGACAACTCGGGTCACGTGTGTGGTGTATGCCCGGCATGTGAGAACGCGGACTTTCTCGTCTGCGAGCACAAGACGAATATCGGCCTCGATAACAACCGCTGGGGTGGCGGCTTTACGAAGTACGTGATCATCCCCGGCGAGATCCTCCGCATTAAGCGTCACGCGATCTGGGAGATCCCGGAGAACATGTCCTACGAGGAGGCGTGCGCGTGCGAACCACTTGCCAACTCCTACAAGTCAATCTGCCAGCAGACCTCGTTCCTGCCGGGTCAGGACGTCGTCGTCTTTGGTGCGGGTCCGCTAGGGCTGTACACGGTCCAACTCGCCAAGATTATGGGTGCGGTCAATATCGTATTGGTGGGACTCGAGGCCGATGAGGCTGTGCGTTTCCCAAAGGCCAAGGAATTCGGGGCAACCCATGTGATCAACGCACAGAAGGAAGATGTGGTTGCCCGCTGCCAGGAGATCTGTGGCAAGGACAACCTCGGCCTCGTTATCGAGTGTTCCGGTGCCAACGTTGCCCTCAAGCAGGCCATCGAGATGGTCCGCCCGAATGCGGAAATCGTCCGCGCAGGCATGGGCTTCCAGCCGCTTGACTTCTCTATCAATCGCATCACCGAGTGGAACATCAGCATCATCGGCCATATGGCCTACGACTCGACGACCTGGCGGAACGTCCTTCGTCTTGTCTCTGATGGCCAGATCTCGACCAAGAAAATGATCACCCATCGCTTCGGTCTCTCCGAGTGGGAGAAGGGCTTCGAGGCCATGCGTGACAAGGACGCCATCAAGGTTGTTCTCACGTACGACTTCGACGACGAAGACTAAGAGAAAAGGAAATACACATGCTGGCTGATATGGATTGGTGGCTGCGCGACGCGCAGAAGAAGGGCTACGCGGTCCCTCACTTCAACACCTGGAATGCCGAGATGCTCATGGGCGTCATGGATGCGGCGGAAGAAGCTCAGGCTCCCGTGATCATCTCGTTCGGCACCGGCTTCGTGAACAACGTGATCTTTGAGGAGTTCGCGCCCTCGATGGTGTCGATGGCCAAGCACGCTAACGTGCCCACCATCGTTCACTGGGATCACGGACGAAGCTTCGACATCGTGCACAACGCATATGTCCACGGCTTCAACTCCGTTATGCGTGACGCTTCCAAGCTCTCGTTCGACGAGAACATCGCCGAGACAAAGCGGGTTGTGGATTACTACCATCCGCGTGGAATCCCGGTCGAGGCCGAGCTTGGTCATGTGGGTGATCCCGGTGACTACGAAGAAGTCATGAAGGGCTACGAGTACACGGATCCCAACCAGGCGGTGGAGTTTGTTGAGCGAACCGGATGCGACTGCCTCGCGGTGGCAATCGGCAACGTCCACGGACCGTACTCGTCAACCCCGAGGATTGCTTTTGATGTGCTTGAGGCAGTTCGCGACGCCGTGAGCGTGCCGCTCGTGCTGCACGGAGCCTCCGGAATTCCGAACGACGACGTCATGCGCGCTGTCTCTCTCGGCGTTGCGAAGGTCAACATCCATGCTGAACTCGGAATGGCCGCAATGGATGCTATCCGTGAGGATCTGAGCACCAACTTCGTCAATACTCAGATCCGGGTGCGCGAGGCGCTTAAGCAGCGTGCACTTGAGAAGATCGAGTTGCTCGGTGCTACTGGGCGCGCGTCGGCGATGCCGATGGTGGAGGGAGACTACCTTCGGGTGCCGAACCCATCTGAAGCAGGCGGCTCCTGTACCTGATCACCTCCTTGGACGGACGCCCAGCGTGTGAGGGCATCCGTCCAAGGTCCGGCGGTTTCGGTTCATGCGAGGACGCTTAACCATTCCGAGATCAACCCATCACCAAGTACGAGGCGACGTGGCCTTCCATCTAAACAAGATTTCTGCACACTCCCGGGCGATGTGCGGAAGCGAGGACCCAATGGCGGGTCAGCGATTGTGCGAGAACGCCTGGATTGAACGTTGCGGTTACCGCAGATGGCCGTGTGAAGCACGCGCAAGATCTGGGCCAAACCGCGGGAATTGTGAGGAACTGATGGACGAGCGAAAGGCTTTAGCAAAGCTCGAGATTATGCCGGTGTCACGATGGCACCTCAAGACATTCTGGGTACTGGGTTTTGCACTCCAGTTCAACGGGATACTGAACTCTTCCGGAAACTCAGTTTTAGCGGACCTCGTTGCCATTGGGTGGTCCACCAACTATTGGAATGCCTTCTTTTCGTCGGCCATGATGGTTGGATTCTTCATCGGATCTCTGGTGGCGGGCGCTCTGGGTGATCGAATCGGACGTAAGAAGACATACGAACTGTGTATCCTCGTTTTCGGCGTCATGGCACTGATAGCCGCCGTATCCCCGAACATGATCTTCCTTATTGTCTGCCGTGGCCTTATGGGAATCGGCATGGGTGGCGGAATCGTCCTGGGGTATGGATCCTTCACGGAATTCATTCCCGGTCGAGTACGCGGCAAGTGGTCGGCCCGTATTTCTCTCCTGGGAAACCTGTCTCCCCTCATCGCCGCCGTCCTGGCAGCGGTTCTCATTCCCATCGCGAGCTGGCGTGCCATGTTCGTTGTCGGGGGAGTGGCCTCTCTCATCATGCTCTTCATTGTCCATCGCAAGCTGGACGAGTCTCCCCGCTGGCTTATTGAAGCTGGACGAGTGGACGAAGGGGTGGAGATTGTCGAGCGGGTGGCCCGAGAGAGTGGGTTTACCGAGAACAACATTGATGTTCCCGACGGTAACCCGTGTGCTGTTGTTGAGGAGGACAAGACGCCGCTGCGCGAGTTCTTCCGAGGCGAACTCGGCCGTCGCACATTAGTAGCCACGGCGACTCTCATTGCCATGAATCTCTCGCTATACACCATCACACAGTGGGTCCCCACAATCTTTGTCAACCAGGGGATCGACATCAAAAGTTCGCTGGTCATGTCTATGACCATGATGGTTGGAGCTCCTATCGGAGTGTTTATTTCCACGCTCATCATGGACAAGCTCCCACGCAAGAAGCTGGGATCCATCCTCATTGTGCTTATCGCCGCACTCGGGTATATCTACGCGAACCAAACCACGGAAACGAGCATTCTCATCATCGGCACGGTGATGATCATGGTGCTGTACATCTACAACGCTTTCTCTTCCGCGGTATATGCCCCCGAGGTATGGCCGACGGAGCAAAAGATGCGTGGGCTTGGTATCGCCAACTCGATCGGTCGAGTCACAGCGATACTTTCTCCCTACCTTGTTGCCTGGTTACTTACGGAGTTCGGCGTTGTTGCAGTCTTCGTGGTGCTGGGTATCCTCCTCGTTTCCTGCGCGTTGATCCTGGCAGTTTTTGGCATCGAGACACGTGGGAAATCCTGTGAAGAGATGGCGGTGGAGAAAGCAGCGGTGTAACGAGTTCCGAGGGAAAACCATCAGAGTTTGCACGTTGGGGCCGGCACGACGTGGCCACCAATAAAGAAATGTCATATATGCGCCGTCGTCGGCGTATCGCTAAGCAGCTCGTTGGACGAGCATCAACACAACAGGAGAAAACAATGAGTGAAAACTCGAAGGCAATCCTCGAAAAGCCGGGCACGATGGTCATCGTGGACTGTGAGCGTCCTACCCCGCGGCCACACGAGGTGGTTGTTAAGATCGCGCGCGTAGGTATGTGCGGCTCTGATATTCACGGCTTTAAGTTTGGCCCATATATTCCACCGCAACCCGGACAAATTGTTGGGCTCGGCCACGAACCTTCGGGCGTGGTCACAGAGGTCGGCGCCAATGTTACCCATCTCAAGGTTGGCGACCGCGTGTGCCTCGAGCCTGGAGAACCCTGTTACCGTTGTGAGTTCTGCCTGGCCGGTCACTATAACGTGTGTCCGCAGGTGGACTTTCTGGCAACGGCACCGAACTACCGAGGCGCCTTCGCCAAGTACATGGCACATCCGGCCCAGCTTGTCTTTAAGTTGCCTGATGACTTGACTATGGATGAGGGTGCTCTTGTGGAACCCGCATCGGTTGCTACCCACGCGGTCGAGATGGCAGGAGCTCTCCTTGGTAAGACGGTGGTCATCCTCGGCGGTGGCGCCCAGGGCCTCATGACCACCATGATCGCCAAAATGTCCGGTGCGCGCGCTATCGTCGTCGTCGATCTTCAGCAACGCCGTCTCGACAAGGCGCTCGAACTTGGTGCGACGGCCGCTATTCATGGTGGAGATGACGACGTCGCCGAGCGGATCAAGGCCATCGTTGGCCAGTGGGGTGCGGATGTCGTCTTCGAAACTGCCGGCGCCGTGCCTACGGTGAAGCTTGGACTTCAGGTGGTCAAGCGCCGCGGCAAGATTATGGTTGTTGGTTCGGTGCCGGGTGAGGCTCCCATCTCTTTCTTGGCTATCAATCGGGAGGTCACGGTACAGACCGTGTTCCGGTACTGCAATTCCTACCCGACGACCATCGAGCTCATTCGCTCCGGTGCACTCAAGGCATCGGCAATTGTCGATAAGCACGTTGATTACGACGATATCCAGGAAGCCTTCGAGTTTGTGGCGAACCAGCCCGACGCCTTTACTAAGGCCGTTGTGGTGGTTGACCCCGAGATTGTCTAGGAAGGAAAACGACAATGGCCTCATACGATGTCGTATGCGTCGGCAGTTCGGTGGTAGATATTCCACTGCAGCCTGTTGATCGTTCGGTCTTTGACTCGGTCTCCTACCCGGTGGAGGACATCTCCATGCGAGTGGGCGGTGACGCGCTCAATGAGTCCATCATCCTGTCTCGACTGGGAGCTAAGGTGGCGTTAGTGACAGCCGTCGGCGACGACGCGGCGGGCAACTTTATTCTGGAGAGCGCGACTCGGGCCGGTGTAGATGTGACGGGAACAACCGTACGCGAGGGTCTCACCACGTCACTCAATGTGGGTCTTGTCCGTCCAGACGGCGAGCGAACCTTCATTACCAACCGCAACGGAAGCCTGTGGAAGACCGAAGAGTCAGATATTCAGGCAGATGCATACCTCGATGGCCGGATTCTCGCCTTTGGGAGCATCTTTAATAACCCACTGTTGTCGGGAGCCTGGATGTCGGAGTTGTTCGCGAAGGCGAAGAAAGCTGAGATGACGGTGTGCGCAGATATGGTTCCCAGCCGCATTGGTACGGGGCTCAACGAGATTTCGCAGGCTTTGAGATACGTGGATTATTTCTTCCCTAACGCTGATGAGGCGGTTGCCCTGACGGGCGCTCGCGATGAGTCTGAGGCTGCGGACATTCTTCTCGGTCAAGGCGTGGGAACCGTGGTGCTCAAGGTGGGCAAGCGCGGATGCCTTGTCCGTGGAAAAGATATCGACACCATCGTTCCGGCTTTTGTGCGAGATGACGTGGAGTCGATCGATACGACGGGTGCGGGTGACAACTTTGCCTCGGGCTTTATACGGGCGTTGCTCGACGGTAAGTCGCCGGAGGAATGCGCTGTGTTCGCGAATGGGGTAGCCGCTATATCCGTAGGGGCTCTGGGAGCTACCGCGGGAGTCCACAGCAAAACACAAGTTGACGAATTTATTGCAAGCAAGAGCTGAAAAGCGAGGATATGGAATGAAGATTGGGAATGTTGGACGAGATGTTTCTCGGATTGGTCTCGGAACCTGGGCCATCGGTGGTGGACCTGCTTTTGACGGCGTGGACACGGAGAAGCTGGGCATTGAGACGATCCGGACGGCACTTGATAAGGGTGTGAATCTCATCGACACTGCCCCGGGATACAACTTTGGCAACAGCGAACGGATCGTCGGCAAGGCGATTGCGGGGCGGCGTGAAGAGTACGTCATCATCACCAAGTGTGGTCTCGTGTGGGACTCCGAGGGATCGTTCTTCAACAAAGTAGGCGATACCGTGCTCAACCGTTCCCTGGATCCCGTGTCCATCGCGAAAGAGTTCGAAGCCAGCCTTGAGCGTTTGGGGACTGACTACATTGACATCTATATGACGCACTGGCCCGCGATCGAGCCTTTCAATACGCCGATTTCCCAAACGGTTGAGTTCCTCATGAAACTCAAGGAGAGCGGCAAGATCAAGGGAATCGGCGCGGCGAATGTTTCGCCCGATCAGGTGCGTGAGTACCTCACGTACGGCGAACTGGACGTGGTGCAGATGCGCTATAGCATCCTCGATCGGGCCGTGGAGGCCGAGCTGATGCCGTTGTGCATCGAGAACGGCGTCACTGTCCAGGCCTACTCCCCGTTGGAAATGGGCATTCTTGCGGGCGCGGTTCCGCGTGGATATGTCCCTCCGGCGGGTAATGCGCGAGGTGGTAAGAAGTGGTTCGAGCCTGCCAACCTCGAGCGAGCTCTTGACATGCTCGAGGCCTGGGCCCCGCTGCGCGAGAAGTACAACTGCGCGTCGGCAGATCTGGCCATCGCGTGGATTTTGGCACAGGATCCCAACGTCACCGTGCTGAGCGGCAGCATGACTCCCCAGGAGCTCACGGAGAATGTCACGGCGATGTCTATCGAGCTTGATACCGACGATGTCGCGTGGATGCGCGGTTACGCCGAGAAGCTTGGCTGACGTGGGAGGCGACTGGCCCAACGACGAGTTGGACCGGTCGCCTTTCCCTGTCATAAGGGAACTAACTACTCGACGGAGAGAAATGATGGAAAGACGCCTCACGCCCCAGGCTTAGGTGGCGAAGAATCGGTATCGGCTGGCGGCGATGTGTTGCCGACCAACATAAATGAGGTGTCCGTTCTTGTCTAACATTTCGCGGTAGAGCAGAAAAAGCGGATCTCCCACCAGGACAGAGAGCAGTGCTGCCTGGCCTCGTGTTGCCGCAATGGCGTCAATATAGGAGTTTTCGGAGTCGCCAATTTCGATACCGTGGGCGGCGAGTGTTGTGAATAGGGAACCATCCAGTGGCTCCGACATGAGGAATTCGTATCGAGAGTAGGGGTAGTAGTTGTTCTCGATCATGATGGGAGATCCGTCTGCGTAGTGAATGCGCTGGATATAGAGAATTTTGTCATGGTCGAATTCTGGACGGCTAGAGATCTCCGAGGGGGCGGACTTGAGAATCTCGCGCTTCATCACGGCCGCGGTGGGAACCATTCCGCTCGCGATGCAAGCTTCTGAAAAGCTTGCAGAGTGCTCGATCTTCCGTGCCATTTTCCTTTCGCGAACGAAGGTTCCTTTGCCTTGGCGCTTGACCAGCATGCCGTGCTGGCACAACTCGTCGATAGCACGCCGAATCGTGATCCGGCTGACGCCGTACATATCCGCCAGTTCGGGTTCAGTGGGGATACGTTCACCCGGTAGAAATCGTCCGGCGGTGATTGCTGCGCTTAATGACTTCTCCACTTGGGCGAAGAGAGGCTCCATACTGTTCTTGTCGAGAGCAATATCGTCTTTGGGGGCATTGACCATATCGCATCACTCTTTCCGGCTGGGGAGGTTCAACCGAGCGAGGAGCGGCGCACGGTTACTCGTTGTATATTGCCCGATATTACGCCAATTTCTCGCCGTGTTCGGCGCCATCCCCGTTCACGAGAAGCGTGGCCCGGGGGCACTGGAAGCCGCAGTTAGCGACAACAACTGCAGGAATACCTAGCCGGTGATTGCGTGACGTGGATCTCGTGGGCTATCGTGGCTCTGTAAACAGCAGAACGTCCGAGATGGTTATGAAAGCTCGCACATGGCATTTGTCAGTGCGGGCTTTTTGCTTTTCCGCCCAACTCGTTCTTTCCACACGTCATCCTTCAAAGGAGAAGAAACATGGCTAAGACACGCAGAATGTCTAATATTTTTGCCGACGACGGCAAGTCCGTCACCCTGGCACTTGACGGCTTCGGATTCGCAGCGAAGACTGCCGGAGTGGACCACGCGGCTCGAACCGTTCCCGCGATGGCCGAGCATGGCCTTGATAACGTTCTCGTCACGTATGGTCAGGCCAAAAACTTCGCGCAGTACTTCACTTCGGTGGGCATGTGTCTGCGCGTGGATGTCACCACGGGAGTTTTTGATCCGAATGTGCCGGATAACATGCCCGTCTTCGACGTGACCGATGCGCTCAAGGTGGGAGCAGACGGCGTCGTTATTATGAGCTTTCCCGGTGCTCATAACGAGCGGTCCACCAACGAGTTCGCCGCGCGTCTCGCCCAGCAATGCGACACCTGGAACATGCCTTTCATCTGCGAGTCGCTTCCCTACGGGTATCCGGTAACGACGCCGGCATCAGCGGATCCTGAGGTCATTGCCGTAGCCTCACGCTTCTCCGAGGAGCTGGGTGCGGACATCATCAAGACGCGCTTCTCGGGAACCGACCGCGATCGCCTCATCACCGAGAACTGCACGGTGCCGGTTCTTGCATTGGGAGGCCCGAAGTCGGACCACGAGACCTATTTTGCTTTTGTCCAGCATGTTATTTCTTGTGGAGCCAAGGGCGTGGCTGTGGGACGCAATATCACTCAGGATCCTAAGCCTCTTGCTGTGGTGTCGGCACTTAATGCTCTCGTCCACGAGGATGCCACCGCAGCTGAAGCCATGAAGCTCTACACCTCGTTGGATTCCTGATCCATCGAT
>RRZT010866716.1_pt1 | contig 19372 bp, 19 predicted proteins | sample 2165551 | NCBI WGS metagenome assembly RRZT01 (sample SAMN10456910, study PRJNA506462) | wastewater metagenome | biome: wastewater; feature: sludge; material: wastewater sludge; isolation source: wastewater sludge with Escherichia coli K12::gfp cells carrying plasmid... | place: USA: Moscow, Idaho... | reverse complement strand
CGCACGGATCGAGCGGCTCACGGAGGCCAAGGCGCACCCGGACAAGCCCACCGAGGCGAAGTAAGCCCCAACCCCGGGTGTGCCCTCAGGTGCGCATCCGGGGTGGTCGGCCTACTCGGTGACGCTGCGGTAGCGAAACAGGGCCCACGACAACACGCCCAGCAACGTCAGCAGGAGGGTCGTTCCGCCCAGGGCTTCGGGATACGTCACGGTGATGGTCATGAGTTCCCCCGAAGCGTCGACGCGCCATGGCACGGTCGTTTCACCCTGCAGCAGCGCCGACACGTAGGTGTCCGGCAGGAAGCGCACCATCCATACTGCGTGCTCGACGACGACAACGGTGAGGAGCCAGCGCACCATCAGTGCTCCCAGTGGAACCAACACAGCCCCGGCGGTGTTCTTGAACACGATCCCGAGGAACCCGCCTGCCAGACCACTGACGACACCCAGCACGAGGACGCGGACCCGCATCGGCAATACCCCTGCCGTCCCCGATGCTGCCATCACGGTGCCGTGGCGCAGCAGAATTCGCAGCACCGGGTGCCCCACCACGATGAGCATCATTCCCATGCTGGCTAGGGCCAGAGCGAGGGTTCGTGCGACCCATAGCCGCGTCCGGGACGGGACGAACAGCAGAAGCGAGCTGATCGTGCCGTGGCGGAAGTCCGCCCCCCAGTAGGTGGCACCTAGGCACAGGCAGATAAAAGAGCCGATCAGGCCACAGCTCAGCATCAATCCGTCGGCAGGGATCCCGCCCTCTGCGTCGGTACCCACCAGGAAGAGGGAGGGGATCGCGGTCAACGCAAGACCGACCACGACCAGCATCCAGGTAGCGCGCCGGTGCAGGATGCGGGACAACTCAGCAATGATGAGGCTCATGCGGCACCTCCTTGGTGGGGCATGTCCCGGCCCGCGCCGTCGGTCAGCGCGAGGAACGCGTCCTCTAGCGTGGCACCGTCTTGCACCAATTCGCTCGGCCACACATCGACCCGGCCCAGGGTGCGAGCGACGCTCGCCCCGTCGACCTTCGCGTCACCACGCGTCACGTGCAGCGCCTCTCCCTCGATGGCGACCTCGTAGCCCTCGGCCCTCAACGCCGTCACCCCTACATCCAGGGGCCTTCCGGGGCCCCAGGACTCGCCGAGTCGCACGCGCACCCCGCCGGCACCCGCGGTGACGAGTGAGGACACCGGGCCTTCCCACACCAGACGGCCAGATGCGATGATGCTCACGGTGTCGGCGATCTGCTGCACCTCGGCGAGGTTGTGACTGGACACGACGACGGTTCGCCCGCGGGTAGCCAAATCCTGGATCGTGGCCCGGACGGCATGAATCCCCGCCGGGTCGAGCCCGTTAGTGGGCTCGTCGAAGATGAACAGATCGGGATCTTTCAACAGCGTCGTCGCGATCGCCAGACGTTGACGCATCCCGAGCGACAGCCCTCGGGCCAGGGTGCGGCTCTGTTGGGCTAGGCCGACTTGCTGCAGCGCATCGGTGACCCGGGAGCGAGGCGCCCCGATGGCCCGTGCCAAGAGGGTCAGGTTGGTGGCGGCGGTCATGGAGGGGAAGAAGCGAGGCTCCTCGATGATGGCCCCCACCCGGTCGATGACGCGAGGCAGCCCGTCGGGAAGCGGGGCCCCCAACAGGGACGCCTCCCCCGCGTCGGGACGAATCAGCCCCAGCAGGACGCGCATCGTCGTCGACTTGCCGGACCCATTAGGCCCGAGGAGCCCGTGGACGCCGCCGCGGGGGATGCTGAGATCCAGGCCGTCCAACGCCAGCGCACCGCCGCGAAACCGCTTACGGACCCCGCGCGCATGAATCGCCCAGGCGGAGGCGGGCACATCCTCGGCCAGGTCGGGGGGATCGTCCATGCCTCCTATCTCAGCGCATCGGGGCCCCGAGCACATCCGCGCGAGACCATCGCCTGGTTGCCGCCTCGTTTGCCACAGACCGCAGCGGGCACCACCCCACGCTGCAGCGCGCCTCACTAGGCTGCTGCCATGACGCAGACGAACCGCGACGTGACTGGCTCGACCTGGAAGCGTCCGGTTCCCGTGATTGGTGACGCGACCTCGGCGGCGGAGCGGGGCGATCAGGTCAGCGGCTGGAGCCTCGGGGAGGAGGCGCAGCGGTCCTTGGCCGAGGTCATCGGCGCCCGCCGCGACATCCGCCGCTTCCGCCCCGATGAGGTTCCCGCTGACCTCGTCCGCACGATCATCGAAGCCGGGCACGCGGGGCCCAGCGTCGGCCAGTCGCAGCCGTGGCGCTTCATCGTGGTCCGCGATCGACGCACGCGCGAACGGGCGGCCCTCATGGCTGACCGGGAGCGCCTGCGCCAGGCGTCCGGGTTGACGCCCGAGCGCGCTGCCCGGCTACTGGATCTGCAGTTGGAAGGGATCCGGGAGGCGCCGGTGGGTCTGGTGGTGGCGTGCGATCGGCGGACGCCCGCCTCAGGCGTCCTGGGGCGCAACACGTTCCATGACGCCGACCTGTGGAGTTGCGCGTGCGCCATCGAAAACATGTGGCTGACCGCCCGCGCTCACGGCCTGGGCATGGGCTGGGTCACGTTGATGCGTCCCACCGAGTTGGCGGGGCTGCTGGGCTTGCCCGAAGGGGTGGAGACGCTGGGGTGGCTGTGCCTGGGCTGGCCCGATGAGCGGCCGCCCTACCCTGGCCTGGAGCGCAAGGCCTGGTCGGCGCGGCTGCCACTGGACCAGGTGATCGCCGAGGACCGCTGGCCCCTTGATGCCCCCGAGCCGCCCCTCTCCGGGCTCGCCGGGGCGGCGCCCGCCGTCACGTCGGTTCCGCCCGAGACGAGTTTTGCCGCCGATGACCCCGATTCTCCGCTGTGGTCGGATCTCGCCGCCCCCGATCAGCGCCAGGTGGTGCGGGCCCGCGACCGCGCCGATGATCTCCTGACGCCGCCCGGTTCGCTCGGCAAGCTCGATCAGTCCCTCGATCGGATCGTCGCCGTCTGCGGCGAGGAGGTGTCCGGCGGGACGCTGGTGCTCGTCGGCGCCGACCATCCGCTCGCGGCACTGGGGGTGTCGGCGTTCGATGCGTCCGTGACGCGGGAGGTGATGAGCGCGGCGGTTGCCGGCAGCGCCGTCGGAGTGGTCGCCGCGCGGGCCGCGCACCTGGACGTCATGGTCGTGGACGCCGGTATCGCCGGAGAGCCCCTGGCGGGAGCGCACACCGTGACGCCCCTGGACGCCCGCGGCGACGTGGTGAACACCCCCGCGCTGAGCCGCGCCGACACTGACCGCCTCATCAAGGCGGGCCGCCAGTGGGGGGCTGAGGCCGCCACCCGCGGCCTGGTGTGCCTGGGCGAGGTCGGGGTGGGGAACACCACGGTGGCCTCCGCGCTGGCCTGCGTCCTCGCAGGTCTGACCCCGAGCGAAGCTGTCGGGATCGGTGCAGGCTCGGACGCCGCGATGCTCGAGCGCAAGGCGGATCTGCTGGCCGCGACGCTGGCCCGGCTCGACCTTCCCGCGCTGCGCCGTGACCCCGTCGAGGCACTGCGGCAGGTGGGCGGTCCCGAGTTCGCCGTCCTGGCCGGGGTGGTCCTTGGTGCCGCCGAGGCGGGCGCGGTTGTCGTCCTGGACGGTCTCGCCACCAGTGTTGCCGCCCTCGCGGTGGTCGCGGTCAACCCCGCCGTTCAGGCACACCTGGTGGCCGGGCAGGCGAGCCGCGAGTTCGCGCACGGCCGCGTCCTGACCGAGATGGGCCTGGAACCGCTGCTGGGCTTGCGGCTGCGAGCAGGGGAAGGTGTCGGCGCGGTGCTGGCCGCCCAGACCCTGCTGACCGGGCTGGCGATCCGCCGTCAGGCGGGCCGGACGCGCTGAGCCCGCTGCGCCCGCGGGGGCACACCCGGCGGGCGCGGGTACTGTCGAGGCACCGCCGGCGGCTGGGGCAGCGTCCGGCAGACACATTCACCCGACCGTGAGGACCACCATGACCTCGTCTCCTTCGACCATCGTGATCACGGGAGCCAGCGACGGGATCGGCGCCGCCGCCGCCCGGACCCTGGCATCCGCCGGGCACCGCGTCGTGATCGTGGGGCGGTCGGCGGCCAAGACGCAGGCGGTAGCCACGGCGGCGGGGATCACCGACGTCCACCTCGCCGACTTCACCCGCCTCGACGATGTGCGACGACTGGCGGGCGAGTTACGCGACAGCTACCCGCGCATCGACGTGCTCGCCAACAATGCCGGGGGGATCTTCGACGGCCCTGACCGCACCCGGGACGGTTTCGAGAAGACCTTCCAGGTGAATCATCTGGCGCCGTTCCTGCTCACCCACGGGGTGATCGACCGGCTGGTCGATAGCCGCGCCCTCGTCGTGAACACCGCCTCCATCGCGGCGCGGATGTTCAGCAAGCTCGATCTGGACGACCTCAACACGTGGGATCACTTCACCCCCAACCGCGCCTACGGCAACGCGAAACTGGCAGGCATCCTCTTCGCCCGGGGCCTCACCACCCATTACGCGGCCCGCGGGCTGACCGCGATCTCCTTCCACCCGGGCGTGGTGTCCACCAACTTCGCCTCCGACACGACCAGCCCGCTGCGCTGGGTCTACCAGACCGTCATGAAGGCGTTCTTGGTCACGTCAGAGCAGGGTGGGGAGAACCTGCGCCGGTTCCTCGACCCCACCAACCGGGAGCGCTGGCGTTCCGGCACCTACTACGACCCCGCCGGACGCCAGTCGCGCACGACCCCGGTCGCGGGCGACCTGCACGTCATCGAGGAGCATTGGCGGCGCAGCAGCGCCATGCTGGGCCTCACCTGGCCCTGACACGCGCGTCCGTCGTCCCGCCTGGTGTGCGGGTCAGGTCGCGGACGCGATCTGCAGCACGAGGTTGACGCTGCACGCGATCACGACGGCACCCAGCAGATAGGCCAGGAACGAGTGCTGGAGGGCGAGACGCCGTGCCGCCCGGGCGTGAAGGATCGTGTCGGAGACCTGGTAGCACATCCCGATCGTGAAGCTCAGGTAGGCGAAGTCGTGGTAGTCGGGGTCCTCGGGTGTGTTGAAGTCGATGCCCGGCCCCGTCCCGTCCCACGTGTAGTGGACGCGCGCATAGTGCAGCGCGAACACGCTGTGCACGGTCACCCACGACACCGCAACGACCCCGACGCCGAGGATCGTTTCGGCTTGGACGCCGCGCCCGTGCGTCGACCCGGCAACCAGAAGCGCCCCCACTCCGAGGAGGCTCCCGATGCTGGCCAGCAGCAGCACCACGCTGCTGAGGATCCGGCCGGGATCCTCAGCGATGGCGTGGTTCCGGGTTTGTTCCGGTGTCATCCGCAACGCGATGACCCACGTGATCGCGCAGAACGCTAGGCCGGTGGCCATCCATCCGGCCATGACGCCCACGAGCGGGTCGGCGAGCAGCCAGGCAATCACGGCAGCGATCAGGCCGACCCCGACCGATGCCGCCAGCTTGAGCGTGCTCCACCCCATAACGCGCCTCCTGTGTGCCGAGCCCGCAATGTACCGCGCTCGGCGGGGCCGCCGCGTTCAGGCGGTCAGCGCCGCGCGTGCAGCGACGAAGGCGTCCACGCAGGTGCGGACGTCGTCGCTGGAATGCGCGGCGGACAACTGGACGCGGATGCGGGCCTTCCCTCGCGGGACGACCGGGTAGCTGAACGGGATGACGTACACCCCGGCGGCCAGCATGTGCTGGGCGATGCCGCCCGCGAGCCGGGCGCCGTCTGGTCCGGGGAACATCACCGGGGTGATGGGGTGCGGGGGCACGTCGCCGGGCCGGGTGGCGTCGCTGGGTCCGGTGAACGGGTCCAGGTCGAATCCGGCCGCACTCATCAGGTCGCGGAACAGGATGGTGTTCGCGATGAGTTGCTGGCGAGCCTGCTCGCTGGCGGCGATGGTGTCGAGGGCTGCCAGGGACCCGGTGACGACGCTCGGGGCGACCGAGTTCGAGAACAGGTAGGGCCGGGCGCGCTGCCGCAACAGTTCGACGATCTCGGCATGGGAGGAGACGTAACCGCCGGAGGCACCGCCCAGCGCCTTGCCGAGCGTGCCGGTGAGAATGTCGACGCGATCGGCGACCCCGAACAGTTCCGGCGTCCCGCGGCCACCGGCCCCGACGAACCCGACCGCGTGGGAGTCGTCGACGAGCACGAGTGCCCCGAACTCGTCGGCCAGGTCGCAGATCTCGCGCAGGGGCGCGTAGGCGCCGTCCATCGAGAACACGCCATCGGTGACGATGACCCGGGTTCGGGCGTCGGCGGACGCTTCGAGCTGGGCGCGCAGATCGGCCATGTCGGCGTTGCGGTAGCGGTATCGGGACGCCTTCGACAAGCGGATGCCGTCGATGAGGGAGGCGTGGTTGAGTTCGTCGGAGATGATCGCGTCCTGCGGCCCGAACAGGGCCTCGAAGACGCCGCCGTTGGCGTCGAAGCAGGAACTGAACAAGATGGTGTCCTGAGTTCCCAGGAACGCTGCGATGCGGCGCTCCAGTTCTCGGTGCGGGGTTTGGGTGCCGCAGATGAACCGCACCGATGCCATGCCGAAGCCGTAGTCGTCGAGGCCTTCGTGGGCGGCCTCCACGATGCGGGGGTCGTCAGCCAGCCCAAGGTAGTTGTTCGCGCAGAAGTTCAGCACCTCGTGCTCGGCGTCCACGACGCCGATCTCGGGGCCTTGGGGCGTGGTGATGATCCGTTCGCGTTTGGACAGCCCGGCGGACTCGATCTCGGCGAGGGTGTCGGCCAGCCGTTGCTGGAATGCTCCGTACATCGTGCTCCTTTGCTCGGCAGAACCCACCCTAAGTGACGACCGGGCACTCAACTCCAGTCGAGGATGACCTTCCCGCACTGCCCGGCCCGGGCGACAGCGAAGGCCTCCTCCCAGTCTTCCGCCGCGAACCGGTGCGTGATGCACGAGCGGACCGCGTTGGCCAGGGTCGGGGACGTCGACAGCATCGACGTCATCAGGTACCAGGTCTCGAACATTTCCCGGCCATAGATTCCCTGGATGGTGAGCATGTGCGTGATGACGCGCCCCCAGTTGATGGCGTAGTCCGAGGACGGCAGTCCGAGCATCGCGATGCGTCCGCCGTGGTTCATGTTGTCCAGCATCTCCGCGACCGCCGCGGGGGCCCCCGACATTTCCAGGCCGATGTCGAAGCCTTCCTTCATGCCTAGCCCCAGTTGGACGTCGCGCAGCCGTGTCGTGGCCGAGTTGACGACTTTGTCGGCCCCGGCGGACGCGGCCAGCGCGAGCCGATAGTTCGACAGGTCGGTGACGACGACGTTGCGCGCCCCGGCGTGGCGCGCGATCGCGGCGGCCATGACGCCGATGGGTCCAGCCCCGGTGACCAGGACGTCCTCCCCGACCAGCGGCCATTGCAGCGTGGTGTGCGTGGCGTTGCCGAGCGGGTCGAAGATGGCCCCGAGTTCGGGATCGACCCAGTCGGGGTGCCGCCACACGTTTTCCACCGGGAGCACCACGTAGTCGGCGAATGCCCCGTCGGTGTTGACGCCCAGCCCGACCGTCCGGATGCACTGGTGGCGGCGTCCCGCCCGGCAGTTGCGGCAGTAGCCGCACACCAGGTGCCCTTCGCCCGAGCAGCGATCACCGGGGCGCAGTTCTTTCACTTCGGCGCCGACCTCGACGATCTCGCCGTAAAACTCGTGACCGATGGTCTGCGGCAGGTGCATCTGCTCGGCCGCCCAGTCGTCCCACTGCTGCAGGTGAAGGTCGGTGCCGCACAACCCGGCGCGCAGCACCTTGATCTTGACCTGCCACGGGCCGCATTCGGGTTCGGGACGATCCACCAACTCCAGACCGGGCCCAGGACGCATCTTCGCCAGCGCGCGCATGCCCTTATCGTGCCACGCACCGGGCGTCATGGCGCCGCGTTGTGACGGGTCTGCGATGCGCCCCCACCCACATCAGGATCGCGCCCCTTCGGGGGCAGGGTTCGCTAGTCGGACGGCGGCGCGGAGCGGCGGGCCCGCCAGCGGGCCACTTCGGCGTCCACGTCGACGAGCCGGACCACGAGGGCGGGGCCGGTCGCCGGACGCGCATAATGCTCGCGGACGCGTGCATTGAGATCGTCGCAGCGCTCCCGCACCTCGGTTTCGGTGCGGGCATCGGCAACAGCCTCGGCGATCCTCTCCACCTCGCGACGCAGCGCCAGTGGGCCGGGCAGCGCGACCTCCAGATTTTCGCGTTTGATCTTGGCGCGGATCCACCAGTCCTCGCTGGTGTCACGAAGGTCGAGCGGACGCCCGGCACCGGGGAGGTGATCGAAGGCCCCTCGTTCCATGGCCTCCCGCACCTGCCGGTCGGCCCAGCTTTCGAACCGCATCTGCTCCATGGCGTGCCCTCAGCGCGTCCGGGGCGGTCGGCCCGCATTCACGCTCGCCACGGACGCCTCGGCTCAGGCCTGCGGCTGGGGCGTGGCGGCGATGGCGCGTCGGCGCGCCCGGCGCCCGCGCAGCGCCGTCACGCACCAGCGGAGGGCGACCACGAACGGCGAATGCCGCGAGAACAGCAGGAGGGCGACACACGCCAGCCCGAGGACGGCTGGCAGGCCAAGCCGTGCGTAGTAGGCGATCCAGCCGAGCGGGCTCCAGGGTGCGTACTGGCCCGACGCGGGGCCCACCTTCGTGCCCAGCATGAGCGGCGGCGTCCACAGGTAGACACCGAGCAGGACGCCGAGCAGTGCCCCCCAGAAGGCCACGACGACGCTGCCGTAGGCGGCAGTCCCGTGCCCGGCACGGCGCATCGCCCACCGGAAGAAGAGGTGCGAGATCAGGGCGGCCACCAGGCCGATCGGGATCACCCATGGCTGCGGCAGGCGGCCGGTGTCCCAGGCGAACTCGCTGTTCATCGCCATGCGACGTGCCACGTCGAGGGAACCCATGACAGCGAGGGCCGTTACCGCCCACGAGACGCCGACGGCGACGTGGGCGAGCAGTGCCAGCGCGATGTTGCCCACGGCCGCGAGGCGGCGGCTGGAGGGTCGCGCCGAAGCGGCGGGGGTTGCGGGCGCAGCGGTCGTCACGGCGTCCATGCTAGCCCGGGGGCCGGTCGCGGCGGTCAGCCCACCGAGCCTGTGGGGGCGGCCGTCGCCTGGACCGGTCCGGACTGGTGCGGTCCGACGGCGGCGCGTTCGGTGGCGACGGCGGTGGGAGCCGCGCTGGTCGGCGTCGCGGACGCGGGGGACGCGGTCGCCGTCGGACTCTGCGTGGCGCTCGGCGATGCAGACGTCGCACTCGCAGTGGATGTAGGGCTCGCCGAGGCACTGGCGCTCGCGGGTGCGCTGGCCGCGGGGCTGGAAGAGGAGCCATTCTGCGGGCCCGTGGTGGAGGACGAGCGGTTGGCGACCTGCCCGATCGTCGTGCCCTGGTTGCCGGCCAGCGAGTTCCCGGTTGCTGCCTCCAGCCCGGTGATGATGACCAGGGAGACGGCGAAGGCGACCACGGCCGCCACCAGCCCACCCAGCATCCAGCGGGCACGCTTGGACAGCCCGTGACGCCCCGCGCCTTCCTTGTCGTTGTCGTTCGCGGACGTCGCCGCGTCCGGCTCGGCATCTGAGGCGTCGCCCGTCCCGGGCACCGCCTCAGACACCGTGGTGGCCTGCGGGTCAGCGGGTGACCCAGGTGACCCTGCGCTGCCGTTCTTGGGGGTGATGACCTTGGGGGTGATGACCTTCAGCACGTGCACTGTGCGTTGAATGCTCCAGGTGTACAGCGAGGTCGCCATCGCACCGATCACCGAACCGATCGCCGCGCCGATGAGCGTCCCTGACGTGCCCAATCGGGAGCCGACCAGCGCCGATGTGACCGCGGCGAAGGCGCCCGCGACCACAGCAGTCATGGAGACGTTGAGGGCGGGCGGCTTTTCGGGCGTGGTCGTGGTGGAGCCGGTACCAGGCGTGGGGGAGGAATCCGAGGAAGAGCGGTCGTGGGGTCGTGGGGAAGTCATCGTTCCTCCACGGTAACGCGCAGCCTGGGCCTTCTCCAGGGCCCGAGCTGGCACCTGAGGCCCCTTCTTCCCCGGTGAGCTACGACGAGGGTGGCAGGCCATCTCCGTCGATGTGGGGGCAGACACTCCACCTGGCGGATGGCGGGCCCGCGGGCCCAGCGGGGGGGTCCCCCGACCCATGCGCGGCGTGCGGGGCGACCACTAGCGTCGTGCGGAAGGACACCACCCACCCCCGGGAGGCCCCCATGCGACACGCGACGGAACGAGGCGCCACCGGCGTGCAGACCGTGGCGATCGCCGTTTTTGCCGCGCTCCTCGTTGCAACCACCGGCCTGGTGCTGACGACCCCCGAGATCCCTGCCTCGATCTGTCGTGCCGTGGGAGCCGTAGTCGGCCAGGACCTGGGGTGCGCGCCCGCCCCCAGTCCCCCGCAACCGCCTCGCGCTGACGAGGATTTCCAGCCCGACAAGTGCAAGGTCAATCAGACCGGCGACAAGTACAGCAGCGTCGTCCAGATCGCCTTCATCAAGGTGGGTGAGAACGCGGGCTTCACGGTCACCGAATACAGCGACGGCACCGTCACCATGATGGCCTCCAACGGTGCCGAGATCGGGGCCACCGGCGGGTTCGGCGCCGACGTGGCCATGGGCGAAATGGAAGCCGCCGCGAAGGTGGACTTCGGCGGCGGCGTGAAATTCGACTATGGCAGCACCTGGACCTTCGCCAGCAAGGCGCAGGCCGACCAGTTCCGCCAGCAACTCGACGACTATCTGGCCGATCAGTGGGCGCTCACACACCCGGTTTGTTACGGGGCCGTCTGCATGCCGCGCCCGGTTCAGGGCACTCCCCCTCCACCAGTTCCCTCGACGACGTTCAGCGGGATTGAGGCGCAGGGTTCGGTCTCCGGAAAGCTGGGCCTCTCCTCGACGGCCACGGGCGCCGACCTATCGCAGGCACAGATGACCCAACTCGGCATCGGCGCGAAGCTCAAACCCAGCGCCACCTGGACGACGACGCGCGACAACGCCAACACCCCAGCGGACGCGTCCGACGACACGGTGACCCATGTCACCGACCTGCAGTTCAACTCCGAGACGACCGGTGCTCTGGAGTTGGCTACCGGCGGCATCGGATCAATGGTCGGGATGGCGTTCTCCTTCACCACGAACGCCCGCGGCGAGATCACCTCGATCGCGATCGTCTCCACCCTCAAGGTCACCAGCACCACAGGAGTGGATGCCCAGGGCAAGGTGACCTCGGGCCAGGGCAGTTCCCCCTCCTCAGCGGGCGGGCAGCTCTCGGGTACCAGCGATGTGGGCGACATGGTGGTGACCGAGACCCGCCTGAAGCTCGACCCCGCCGACGCGGCCTCGCAGGAGGCCGTCCGTAACTGGATGGGCGGCACGCATGGCTACCCCGGGCTGATTCCCCTCGCCTCGATCAGCCCGGCCACGCCAGGCGGTCAGGATCCCTTTGCCACACTGCTCCACACGAGCGCGTCCAGCAGCACCGTGAGCTACACCCACGTCACGGACAAGGAGCGTTTCGCGCTCAACGTGAAGTTCGGCATGGCCTTCGGCATCGACGTCAGCAGCGAAAGCTCGCAGACCACCGCGACCCGGGCCACCTACCTGGGCGCACCTGGGGCAGACGGCGTCCGTCCCAGCCTCGACTTCACCGAATGCGTACGCTGATGCGAACCTTCTCCACCCCCAACGAACGGAGGCCGCGGTGAGACTCGCAGCCCGCCTTGTCGTGATTCCCTTGTTGACGGTCGCCCTGTTCCTCACCGGCTGCACCCTCACCGATCCCGGATGGACGAAGGTCGACGCAGGCCAACTCTCACTCGAACGCCCCGCCGGTTGGCGGAGCATCGCTTCTGCCGACGCGGCCTGGCCGCTGGCCTTCACCGGCGACGGCATGGAGATGCGCATCGCCCCGCAGTTCAGCGAGGATCCGCTCGCCGCGGCCGCCTATGACCGGCTCGACCTGCCCGCCAGGGTCGGGCTGAGCGGCTACGCCCCCAGCGGTGCCAAGACGTTCGAGGTTCCCGGCGCCGACACCGCCGTGCGCAGCGACTTCACCTACACCGACGCGGGCACTCCGCGTCACGGCATCTGGATCATCGCGGGTCAGTACCCCTTTCCCCGCACGTCCGCCGTCGCGATCACCGGGGAACGGCTCGATGACACCATCGTCCAGCGCATCCTGAGCAGCCTCCGTTACACCAAGCAAAACTCCTGACCCCCCGGGGACGATCAATGCAGCGCCCGCCATCCACCGCCCCCACCGTCCGTGCCGTGCTCCTCGGTGCCCTCCTGGCCGCCGGGGCGGCCGTGGCCGTCCAGCAGTGGACGCTCTCGGTAGCCCCCATCTCGGTCGCGGTCGGGGCCGCCATCGGGGGCGCCGCGCTCGGCTACGTGGGCGCTGTGAGCGGCTGGAGCGGCACCTGGCTGCCATCCCTCATCACGGGGGTGGTCGCGACGCTGGCGTGCATGGCGGTGATGGCACGCACCGGCGTCGCCGTCCTACGCCCCGACTACGCCGTGAGCTGGCTGCTCAGCGTTCTCGCCGGAACCGCGATCGCGATCCCGCTCACCCGGCTGGGCGGCAAGCTGCGCGCCGAGGACGGCTGACGTCCGCCACGACGGGGCAGAATGGGGGTCCGACCACGAGAAAGGCATGCTCATGAAGTTCCGTTACCTGGGCGACTCCGGGATGAAGATCTCCGAGGTCATCTACGGCAACTGGCTCACCCACGGATCGCAGGTCGAGAACGACGCCGCCAAGGCGTGCGTCCGGGCCGCCCTCGACGCGGGAATCTCCAGCTTCGACACCGCCGACGTCTACGCCAACACGGCGGCGGAAACCGTCCTCGGCGAAGCGCTGGACGGGCAGCGCCGCGAAAGCCTGGAGATCTTCACCAAGGTGTACTGGCCCGTCGGCCCCCGCGGGCATAACGACGTCGGGCTGTCGCGCAAGCACATCCTGGAGTCGATCAACGGCTCCCTGAAGCGTCTCAGGACCGACTACGTCGACCTGTACCAGGCGCACCGCTTCGACACCGAGACGCCGCTGGAGGAGACCATGCAGGCCTTCGCCGACGTGGTGCGCTCGGGCAAGGCGCTCTACATCGGCGTCAGCGAGTGGACGGCCGACCAGCTTCGCGCCGGGCACGCCATGGCGAAGGATCTGGGCTTCCAGCTCATCTCCAACCAGCCCCAGTATTCGGCACTGTGGCGCGTCATCGAGGGCGAGGTGGTCCCGGCGTCGCGTGAACTCGGCATCAGCCAGATCGTGTGGTCTCCTGTGGCCCAGGGCGTCCTGACCGGGAAGTACCTGCCCGGGCAGCCGGCCCCGGCGGGCTCGCGCGCCACCGACGAGAAGGGCGGGGCGAACATGATCTCCCGGTTCATGACCGACGAGGTGCTGACCCGCGTGCAGAAGCTGCGGCCCATCGCCGACGACCTGGGCATCACGATGGCTCAGCTCGCCGTCGCCTGGGTTCTCGCCAACGACAACGTCGCGGGAGCGATCATCGGCGCTTCGCGGCCCGAGCAGGTCGTGGACAACGCTCGCGCCGTCGACGTCACCTTGGACGCGGCGACCCTGGCCGCGATCGACGAGGCACTGGGGGATGCTGTCCAGGCGGATCCCTCTCTCACGCAGGCGAACGCTCCCGCTGTTCGCCCCGCCTGAGTTCCAGGCACCGAGGGGTGCTCTGTGGCTGCGGTCACGGGGCACCCCGCAGTGCGGGCACAATGGGCTCGCAGACTTATGTGAGGAGACGTGCCCGTGAAGCGGATCGTGTTGGTCGCTGTCACCGCGGTGGCGCTGAGCGGCTGTGCCGCCTCGGGCCCCATCGCCACCCCGTCTGTCCCGGCGCCGACACCGACCACCCCGAGCGCGACTCCGACGACGGCCCGTCCCACGGCCACCGCGAAGCACACGGCCACGACGAAGCCTGTCCCGAGCCGGACGCCCCCCGCGAAGACGCTGGCCCCCGAAAGCACTGAGGGCGTGATCGCCGGGGCCATCGGTCAGGTCCCGGCGGGGTTCTCGCTGCCTGACGAGCAGCGTCCCGCCGCCGATGAGACGACGGCCTTCGAAACGACGCCGTGGCGCCTGGCCTGCGTCAACGACGCCGGGATCACGACGACGGCGCTCGACAAGCTGACGGCGACCCGGATCAAGGCGTCCAGCGGCCCCGAACACGTCGAAGGTAACGGCCTGCTGGTGTTCGCCGACGCGTCCGCCGCGCAGTCCTTCCTCGATCAGGCCACCGCTGGCTATGCGGCGTGCCCGGCGCAAGCCCCCGTGGACAACGGGTTCCGGCCGTCGCAAAGGTCGCAGGCGGTGCCCTCCCTGGGTGAGCAGGCGGTCCAGGTCGGCTCCTGGTGGGAATACCAAAGCAAGGACGCCTGGCTTCCGGCACCCGGAGCGGACCTCACCTATCTCGCCCGCAAGGGCCGCTTTGTCGCGTTGACCTATGAGGGCGACGAGTCCGTGGGAGACCCGACCTCCAACGCCGACCTGAACAGCCGCGCCCAGGCCCGGATCCAGCAGATTCTCGCCCAAGTGTGACCCGCCCGGGGCGCTCCCGGACGGGCCGTGGCGTCTCGGCTGAGCTCAGGCCGTGGTGCGCGGTTCGGAGGTACCGCCCTTTTCGCCGCGCAGGAGCTTGCCGGTGACCTTCTGGCCCAGCGACTCCAGCGCGAGGCGTCCCACCATCTGCTGATTGGTGGACACGCGCTCGGTGCGTCCGGTGCCCAGGAAACTGATGAACCAGTGCAGGAGCGTGGTGATGCGGCTCTTGAAGCCTGCGATGTAGAGCAGGTGCAGGAACAGCCAGGCCACCCACGCCAGGAACCCGGTGAACTCGATCTTGCCGATCTTCACCACCGCGGAGAACTTCGAGATGGTCGCCATGGAGCCCTTGTCGAAGTAGGAGAACGGCTCCTCAGGGACGGGTCGACCCGCTGACGCCAACGCGATGCGGTGGGCGACGTACTTGGCTTCCTGGATCGCGCCTTGCGCTACACCGGGGACGCCGGGGACGAAAGCGAGGTCGCCGATGACCGAGATTTCCGGGTGCTTCGGGAGGGTCAGGTCGGGGTTCACGATCACGCGTCCGGCCCGGTCGAGCTCGCAGCCGGTCTGTTCGGCCAGGAGGGCGCCGAGTTCGCTGCCCCGCACACCAGCGGCCCACACTTTGCAGCGGGAGCCGACCGTGACGGGTTGCTCCGCGCCTTGGGGCTGATAGGTCACGGCGTCGGCGGTCACGTCGGTGACGATGGCGTTCAAGACGACTTCGACGCCCTTGCGTTCCAGCGAGCGTTGCGTCGCGGCGCCCAGCTTCGGGCCGAATGCGCCCAGCACCTGGTGGCTGCCGTCGATGAGCACGACGCGTGCGTCCTGCGGGTCGATGGTGCGGAACTGCCCCACGAGCGTGGTGCTGGCCAGTTCGCGGATCTGTCCGGCCATCTCGACGCCGGTCGGTCCGGCGCCCACGACCACGAAGGTGAGCAGGCGTGCCCGCTCGGCCGGATCCGGTTCGACCTCGGCCATTTCGAACGCCCAGAAGATGCGGGCGCGCAGTTCGAGCGCGTCGTCGATGGTCTTCATGCCGGGCGCGAACGTCTCGAACTCGTCGTGCCCGAAGTAGGACTGCCCGGCACCGGCGGCCACGATCAGCCGGTCGTAGGGAGTCTGCTTCTCCTCGTCGTGGAAGCGCTGGGTGAGGATCCGGTTCGTGGTGTCGATGCCCGTCACCAGGCCCGTCTCGACGCGGGCGTTGGATTGCCGCTTGAGGATGTCGCGGGTGGCGGGGGCGATGGAGCCCTCCGACAAGATGCCGGTAGCGACCTGGTACAGCAACGGCTGGAACAGGTGATTGGGCGTCTTGCTGATGAGCGTGACGTCGACATCGCTGCGACGCAGCCCTTTAGCGGCGAACAGGCCGCCAAAGCCTGACCCGATGATGACGACTCGTTTTGTAGCCACGAAAGCCCCTCTCTCCAGGAGCCTCCATTCTGCTTGACCACTCAACCAGGCCACCCTGGCTCTCAGTCCTCGGCCACGGACGCGCATGTGGCCCCGGGCTTGAGCCCGGACCCGGGGCCACACGCAGGGGGTGTCAGTGGATCACGAGTTCACCCAGGCCGAACCCGAAGGCCACCGCGAGGGCGATCATGATCACCCCCGGCAGGAGGAAGGAGTGATTGAACACGTACTTCCCGATCTTGGTTGAGCCCGTATCGTCCATCGCCACCGCGGCGATGAGGGTCGGGTAGGTCGGCAGGATGAACAGCGCCGACACGGCGGCGAAGCTGGCCACCATCGAGACCGGTGCCATGCCCAGCGCGAACGCGATCGGCATGATCGCCTTGGCGGTCGCCGCCTGGGAGTACAGCAGCGCCGCAGCGAAGAACGCGACCCCGGCAAGCAGCCACGGGTGGGCGGTGAGGATCCCGCCCGCGAGCGCCTCGATCTGACCCATGTGCCCCTTGACGAACACGGTGCCCAACCAGGCGACGCCCAGCACGCACACCGCCGCCGACATGCCAGCTCGGAAGGTCGGCATGAGGACGACCTCGTTGGCGTCCACCTTGCAGGTGACGAGGATCAGCACGGCCACCGACAGCATGATCCCGATGATCGCCGAGTTGCGGTCGATGGCCGGGTTGCGGATCAGGCCCACGCTTTCCGAGATCGCCGTGGCGTAGAGCATCACGATGACGACGGCCCCCACGAACAAGGCAACGGATCGGCTGGCGCCCGGTTTGATGACACGCTCCTGCGTCCCCCCGCAAGGACACCTCCCCGGCAGCGAGTCGCCGCTGGTACTCCTCGTCTTGGTCCAGGGGCTTACCGAAGTGGTTGGCCAGCAGCGAGGTGACGATGACGGCGAGCAACGAGGAGGGGATCCACACGGCCAGCAGTTCGAGATAGCCGATGCCGTAGCGGGCCTCCATCTCCCCCGACATGTAGATGACGGCCGCCGAGACCGGGGAGGCGGTGATCGCGATCTGGGAGGCGATGACGGCCACCGACAGCGGACGCGACGGACGCACTCCGCCTTCCTTGGCGACCTCCGCGATCACGGGCAGCGTCGAGAAGGCCGTGTGCCCGGTGCCCGCCATCAGCGTCATGGCGTAGGTGATGAGCGGTGCGTACAAGGTGACGCGCTCGGGGTTCTTGCGCAGCATCTTCTCGGCCCAAGAAACCAGATAGTCCATGCCGCCGGCGGCCTGCATGGCACCGATGGCCGAGATGACGGCCATGATGATCCCGATGACGTCGAAGGGGATGTACTCCGACCATTTGGTGGGCAGCCCCAGGGCCCCCAGCCCCAGGACACCCAGTCCCCCGGCGACTGCCTCCGGGCATCCGGAACAGCCCTCACGGCTGAGGAACTGGGCGAACGGGTCGGGTTGGCCCGGGTCAGTGCCCGCCGCTATGCCGACTATCTGGTGGACGTCGGGCAGGCCGTTCGAGAGCCGCAGCGCACTGGGCAGGCGGGACGCCCGTTGCTGCGTTACCGCTGGTACACCGAGGACCCGTCCGCGAGCCGAGGGACTCCGCCGACGGCATCCTGACCCTCGCTCGGGAGCGAGCGGCGACGGGGAGACCTCTTCCCTCCCAGCCGTGACGCTGTTATGATTCGTCAGGCGCTGGCAACGACGACCTGGTCGGTCCTACCAGCACCGCTCCCGCCTGGGTGACCCGTGAAGCGTCCCCACCCCCAAACCCCAGCATCGGCCTCCGCGTCTGCAGACGCGGAGGCCGATGTGTCGTGTGGAACAGCCGTGGCGGGGGCGGTGATCGCACCGGGTTGGGGCCCGATCACCGCCGCCGGTGGAGTCAGTCGAGCAGGTCGGCGTACAGCACGCTGGAGAGGTAGCGCTCACCGAAGGACGGGATGATCACCACGATGGTCTTGCCCGCGTTCTCCGGCTTCGCGGCCAGTTCACCCGCAGCGGCCAAGGCGGCACCCGAGGAGATCCCCACGAGCAGACCCTCTTCGCGCGCGGCGCGACGAGCCCAGTCGATGGCGGTGTCGGAGGCCACGGGGATGACCTCATCGATCACGGAGCGATCCAGGATCTTCGGGATGAAGTTCGCGCCGATGCCCTGGATCTTGTGCGGGCCAGGCTGGCCACCGGACAGGATGGGGGACTCGGCGGGCTCCACGGCCACGATCTTCACCTCGGGCTTGCGCTCCTTGAGCACCTGGCCCACACCGGAGATGGTGCCGCCGGTGCCGACGCCTGCCACGACGATGTCAACGCCACCATCGGTGTCGGCCCAGATCTCCTCCGCGGTCGTCTCGCGGTGAATCTCCACGTTGGCCGGGTTCTCGAACTGGCGCGCCAGGATCGCGCCCGGGGTGGAGGCGGCGATCTCCTCCGCCTTGCTGACCGCGCCGCGCATGCCCTCCGAACCGGGGGTCAGCACGAGTTCGGCACCGAACGCGCGCAGCAGGGCGCGGCGCTCCTTCGACATGGTCTCCGGCATCGCCAAGATCACCTTGTAGCCACGGGCCGCACCCACGAACGCGAGCGCGATGCCGGTGTTGCCGGAGGTGCCCTCAACGATCGTGCCGCCCGGCTTCAACTCGCCGGAGGCCTCCGCCGCGTCCACAATCGCGACACCGATGCGGTCCTTAACCGAGTTGGCCGGGTTGTAGAACTCCAGCTTGGCCACGACGTTGGCCTGGGAGTCGCCATAGAGGCGGTTGATGCGCACCAGCGGGGTGCGTCCGATGAGGGTGGTGGCGTTGTCGAAAATAGCTGCCATGGCGGTGGATTCCTTCTGAATGGTGTGGGTTTGGTCGTGCTCGAACACAATCCCGACAACACATCCGCGGACGCCCTGTGAGTTCGACGACCGCGGCACGTTCGGACTGAACGGGCGGTCAGGCAGGTGTTGTCAGGCCTGGTGGCGACAACACCGACACATCAGCGGGAAAACGGCGCTCACGGCGTCGGCACCCGATGCGTTGGTCATGCCCAGAAACTAGCACACCGCCCAAGGACCATGGCGTGGCGTCGGGGGCTGGACTGGCGCGCCCGCACCGCACCAGCACGCGGCGGCGCCAACGCGCAGGAGGGGCGCCGGCTTCACAGCCGAACGCCCCTCCCACCGCTGATGTCTTTAGTAGCCAATCGAAGCCAGGTAGGCGCGCGAGTCGGCGATGCAGTCGAACGGATCACGTCCGTAGGTGTCGTCTTGTTCGATGAAGAAGAAGTCGGCACCCGCCTTCTCCGCCGCCGGCAGGAGCGCCGGCCAGTTCATGTTGCCCTGGCCGACCTCGGCGAACTGCACGATGTCGTTGAACAGCCGACCGAAGGTCTCCCGGTCGCCAGAGGCCAACGCGTCGATGGCCTCCTGCGGGAGCGGCTTCACGCGG
>RRZT011083768.1_pt1 | contig 19382 bp, 15 predicted proteins | sample 2165551 | NCBI WGS metagenome assembly RRZT01 (sample SAMN10456910, study PRJNA506462) | wastewater metagenome | biome: wastewater; feature: sludge; material: wastewater sludge; isolation source: wastewater sludge with Escherichia coli K12::gfp cells carrying plasmid... | place: USA: Moscow, Idaho... | reverse complement strand
GTCCCACGGTTCCATGTGCATGGAGTTGTATTCGTAGAAGCTGCGCAGCTCGACGTCCATGGTCTCGACGTTCTGCCAGGCCGGCGGAATGATCATGCGCAGGCCGCGGAACAGGTCCATGCCGCCGGTGACCAGCAGTTCGAGCATGTTGTCCATGCTCGAGGAGTCGGAACCGGTGCGGTTGACCAGCGGGGCGATGCTTTCCAGGTCGGGCAGCAGTTCGTTGGCGAACTTGTTGCGCCGCGCCACCGCCCAGTTGCGGTTGCCGGTGATGGTGTTGATCTCGCCGTTGTGCGCCAGGAAGCGGAACGGCTGGGCCAGCGGCCAGCGCGGCAGGGTGTTGGTGGAGAAGCGCTGGTGGAACACGCAGATGGCGGTTTCCAGGCGCGGATCGCCGAGGTCCGGATAGAAACGGGCGAGATCCGCCGGCATCATCAGGCCCTTGTAGATGATGTCCTTGGCCGACAGGCTGCAGACGTAGAAGTCGGCGTCGTCCTTGAGCGCCACCTCGGCGCGGCGGCGGGCGAAGAACAGCTTGATGCCCATCTGCGCGTCGTCGAGGCCTTCGCCGCTGACGAACACCTGCTCGATGCGCGGCAGGCACTCCAGCGCCAGGCGGCCGAGCACGGAAGTGTCCACCGGCACGCTGCGCCAGCCGACCAGGGTCAGGCCTGCGGCGGCGATCTCGGCGTTCAGCGCCTCGCGCGCGCGGGCGGCACGCGCCTCGTCACGGCTGAGGAACACCATGCCGACCGCGTACTGCTCGGGCAGGTGCACGCCGAACTGCTCGGCGGCCAGCACGCGCAGGAAGCGGTCGGGCTTCTGCAGCAGCAGGCCGCAGCCGTCGCCGGTCTTGCCGTCGGCGTTGATGCCGCCACGGTGGGTCATGCAGGTCAGGGCCTCGATGGCCGTCTGCAGCAAATGGTGGCTGGGCTGGCCCTGCATGTGGGCGATCAGACCGAAGCCGCAGTTGTCCTTGAATTGCTCGGGTTGGTACAGACCTGCTTTCATAGGCGCTCTCACCGGCTAACTTCTACTTAATTCAGGCTAAATGCCGCAATAACCCCGCAAATTCAGCGATTCTTCGCACAGGGACACGGCAAGCGATGCACCATTGTAGCGCGGCCGGGGTGTCCGAAAAAAGACAGAATGACGCAAAAACGAAAATTTAATGTCGCGTTTATAAAAGAAAACCGGTGAGGCGCAGGGCGCATCACCGGTTCTTCACAGCCCCGCGGCTACTGGCAGTCTAGCGGCCGGCCTGGCGGATTTCCTGCTGGATGCTGGCGAAGGTGCGCGGCCACGGCTTGCCCGCCTGCAGGCGGGCCGGCAACGCGCTCACCGCCGACTTGGCGGCCTCCGGGGAGGAGAAGCGCCCATAGGTCACCACATACAGCGGCTGGCCCTGGTGCAGCTTGCGGAAGTAGCGGTACTCGCCGCCGCCCTCGCGCACCTGACTCTGCGCGGCGGCCTCCGAGCTGGTGCCGAACAGCTGCAGGGTGTACTGCCCGACCGGCTGGCCCAGATACCAGCCGTTGTGCACGCCCCCGACGGCCGGCGCACTGGCGGCGGGCGCCGGGGCAGGTGTCGGGGTCGGGGCCGGAGCAGGCGCCGGAGCAGGACGCGGCTGACTGGCCACGCTCGGTGCGGGAGCGACGGCCGGAGCGGGGGCCGGGGCCGGAGCGACCACCGGGGCAGCGACGGGCGCGGCAGCCTGGGCAGGTGCGGACGCAGGTGCCGCCGGGGCAGGCGCAGGGCTCGGCTGGGCCGGGGCCGGATGCGGCGCCGCGATCGGCATGGCGGCATTGGCGGCATCCAGTTCCTCTACCGCCGCCTGCCCGGCCTCGCGGGCCAGCGGCTCGCGCAGCACCGGCTGCCCCTGACCGACCAGCGGCAGCGGCACCGGCTGACCGCCGGCGAACTCGATGGTCGGGCCGGTGCTCGGCGGCGCGTCGCCGGATGCCGCCAGCGGCTCGCCGGAGGCGACGGGCGACTGCGCCGTCGGGGCCGGCTCGTCGCCGTTCTTGAGCACGAAGGCCAGCGCCAGACCGCCCAGCACCACCGCCACCGCCAGCAGGTGCTTCTTCGGCAGGCTGCTGCCGCGCTCGCCGGCGGTTTCCGGCTCGCGGTCGGCCAGCATCGCCTCGACCAGCGCATCGCGGGCGGCGCGGTTGATGCCACCGGGCCAGCCGCCCGAGTCGAGATGGATCTCCTCGATCTGCGCATCGTCGAGCAGATCGATGTCCTGGCCGGCGCCCTGCAGGCGCTGGGCCAGGTAGGCGCGGGTCTCGGCCAGGCTGTAGGGCTGCAGCTCCAGCACATGGCAGCTGTCGGCCTTGCCGAGCGACTCCAGGCGCGTCAGCAGCTCCGGCTCGCTGAACAGGAACACATGGGCGCGTCCGTCGCGGTCGCCGGTCGCCAGCGCCGCCAGGGTGTCCAGCGCCTCGTCCTGCAGGCGCTCGGCATCGTCGACCAGCAGGTAGACTTCCTGGCCGCCCTGATTGAGGCGCGCCACCTGGCCAAGCAGGCCGTCGACATCCTGGCTGTTGCCGCCCAGCCCCTGGCTGAAATGCTGCAGCAGGGACAGGCTGCCGGCGGCCTGGCGGCCGCTGGCAGCCACGCAGATCACGCTCTGCTTGTTGCTGCTGGCCACCAGCGCCTGGCGCAGCAGGGTCTTGCCGCTGCCCAGAGGGCCGCTGACCACCAGCATCAGCGAGCTGTAGCGCGCCAGCTGGTGCAGTTGGGCCAGCACCGGCTTGCGCTGCGCCGGGAAGAACTTGAAGCCCGGCACCCGCGGCGCGAAGGGGTTGTGGCTGAGCTGGTAGTGTTCAACGAATGCCTCGTCGGCATGCAGGCTGGTCATGGGTGCCTCATCCAATTTGCGCGGGAGGCCCCGGCGAGCACCGGGGCGACGGATTCACTTCAGGCCTGACGGGCCAGGGCCGCGTAGTCTGCGCGCAGCGTCGCATCGAGCACCTCGCGCGGATACTCGGCGGTCACCACCGCCTCGCCCAGGCGGCGCAGCAGGACCAGTCGCAACTGGCCGTCGAGCACCTTCTTGTCGACCGCCATGTGGCGCAGGAATTCCTCCGGCCCCATTTGCGCCGGCGGCACCAGCGGCAGGCCGGCACGGGCCAGCAGACGGATGCCGCGATCGCGCGCCGGGGCGTCGATCCAGCCCAGGCGCTGCGACATTTCCAGGGCCATCGCGGTGCCGGCGCCCACCGCCTCGCCGTGCAGCCAGGCGCCATAGCCCATTTCGGTCTCGATGGCGTGGCCGAAGGTGTGGCCGAGATTGAGGGTGGCGCGCACCCCGGACTCGCGCTCGTCGGCATTCACCACCCGCGCCTTGGCAGCGCAGGAGCGCTCCACCGCCTCGCTGATCGCCTCGGCGTCGAGGCCGCGCAGCGCGTCGATGTGCTGCTCCAGCCAGGCGAGGAACGGCTCGTCGCAGATCAGCCCGTACTTGATCACCTCGGCCAGGCCTGCCGACAGCACGCGCGCCGGCAACGTCGCCAGGGTCGCGGTGTCGATCACCACCGCCTTGGGCTGGTAGAAGGCGCCGATCATGTTCTTGCCCAGCGGGTGGTTGATGCCGGTCTTGCCGCCCACCGAGGAATCCACCTGCGACAGCAGGGTGGTCGGCACCTGGATGAAGTCCACGCCGCGTTGGTAGCAGGCGGCGGCGAAACCGGTCATGTCGCCGATCACCCCGCCGCCGAGGGCGATCAGGGTGGTGCGCCGGTCGTGGCGCGCCTCGAGCAGGCCGTCGAAAATCCGCTGCAGGGTTTCCCAGTTCTTGAACGCCTCGCCGTCGGGCAGCACGATCGGCGTGACCCGATAGCCGGCCAGGGTGTCGAGCAGGCGCTGCAGGTACAGCGGCGCCACCGTCTCGTTGGTGACCACCGCCACATGACGGCCGGCGATATAGGGGGTGAAACACTCGGCACGGTCGAGCAGGCCGCCGCCGATGAAGATGGGATAGCTGCGCTCGCCGAGATCGACGTGAAGAGTCCGCATAAGGCCCCGCCCGTGAAAAAAATTGGCTGCTAGGATAGCGCAGTTGCCGGGCGCCTCAACGCGGCGGCAACTGCTCCAGACGGCTGAGGATTTCCTGTACCACCATCCGCGGCGGACGCTGGTCGGTCTCGATCACCACATCGGCGATCTCCCGGTACAGCGGATCGCGGGTTGCCAGCAGCTCGCGCAGCACCTGGCCGGGGTTGGCGGTGCGCAGCAGCGGCCGGTTGCGGTCGCGCGCGGTACGCTCCAGCTGCTGCTCCACCGAGGTGTGCAGGTAGATGACCCGGCCGCCGGCATGCAGCGCCGCGCGGTTCTCGGCACGCAGCACCGCGCCGCCGCCGGTGGCCAGCACCAGGCCGTCCTCGCGGCACAGGTCGGCCAGCACCGCCTGCTCGCGCTCGCGAAAGCCGGCCTCGCCCTCGACATCGAAGATCCACGGGATGTCGGCGCCAGTGCGCACCTCGATCTCCTTGTCGGAATCCTTGAACGGCAGGTGCAGCTCCTTGGCCAGAAGACGCCCGATGGTGCTCTTGCCAGCCCCCATCGGGCCCACGAGTATCAGATTGCGCACGGATCAACGACTCACAGAAAACGCCTGGGTGTCCATGATACGCGGTGTGAGGAAGACCAGCAGCTCGGATTTCTGGTCGCTGACGATGTCGCGGCGGAACAGCCGGCCGATGAACGGGAGATCGCCGAGGAACGGTACCTTCTCCACCGACTTGGTCTGGGTGTTGGAGAACACCCCGCCGATGACGATGGTCTCGCCGTCGGTGACCAGCACCTTGGCGTTGACCTCGTTCTTGTTGATCGGCGGCACGCCGTTGAGCGCCTTGGCGAAGTCCGGCTCGTCCTTGGTGACCCGCACCTCCATGACGATGCGGTTGTCCGGGGTGATCTGCGGCGTCACCTCCAGGGCCAGCGCCGCCTCCTTGAACGAGGTGCTGGTGGCACCGCTGGAGCTGGCCTCCTGGTAAGGCACTTCCGAGCCCTTGAGGATCTTGGCGGTTTCCTTGTCCGAGGTGACCACCTTGGGCTGCGAGACCACCTCGCCGTTGCCGGTCTTCTCCATCGCCGACAGTTGCAGGTCGAGGATGGTGTTGTCGGTGATGAAGCCCAGACCGATGCCGGCCGTGCTGTTGGCCGCGCCCAGGTCGATGAACGGGGTGTTCAGCGGAATCTCGGGAATCCCGGCGAAGCGCCCGGTGCTGCGCGAGGGGATGTAGTCGTCGTCGCCCGGCTTGCCCTGGGCGTTGGGGTCGTCGACTACGTCCAGCTGGCCGTCCTTGCCCCAGGCGCGCCACTTGTTGTCGTTGGCCTTCCACAGGTTGCCGCCCCATCGCACCCCGAGGCTCTTGTCGTAGCCGACGTTGGCCTCGACGATGCGCGCCTCGATCATCACCTGGCGCACCGGCACGTCGAGCTGGGTGACGATGCGCCGCAGCTCGTCCAGACGCTCGCCGGTCAGGTAGGCGATCAGGCTGTTGGTGCGGTCGTCGTAGATCACCGAACCGCGCATGTCCTTCTGCTCGCCGCCCTCGGAGAACTCCTCGAACAGCTTGGCGATGTCCGAGGCCTTGGCGTAGTTGAGCTGCACCACCTCGCGGCGCAGCGGCGCCAGCTCGGCGATCTGCCGCTTGCTCTCCAGCTCCAGGCGCTCGCGTTCGGCGATCTCCGCCGCCGGCGCCACCAGCAGCACGTTGCCGAGCATGCGCTTGTCCAGCCCCTTGCTCTTGAGCACCAGATCCAGCGCCTGGTCCCAGGGCACGTTCTGCAGGCGCAGGGTGATGTTGCCCTGCACGCTGTCGCTGGCCACCAGATTGAGCTCGGTGAATTCGGCGATCAGCTGCAGCACCGCGCGCACGTCGATGTCCTGGAAGCTCAGCGACAGCTTGTCGCCGCTGTAGGCGAAGCGCTCGCGCTTGTTCTGCTCGACATCGGCCTTGCTCAGCGGTTTGACGCTGACGATCAGCCGCTCGTCGGTCTGGTAGGCCAGATAGTCGTAGAGGCCGCTCGGCTCGATGACGATGCTGGTCTGCTCGCCTTCGCTGCGCGCCTCGACGACGCTAACCGGGGTGGCGAAGTCCTTGACGTCCAGTCGCGTGCGCAGCGCGTCGGGCAGTTCGGTACGGGCGAACACCAGACGGATCTTGCCGCCATCGTCGCGAATTTCCGGGCTGATGCCGCGGTCGGACAGCTCGATGACCACATTGCCCTCGCCCTGCTCGCCACGACGGAAGTCGATGTTGCGGATCGCCTTGCCGGCCGACAGGGCCGGAGCCGGCACACTCGGCGCCAGAGCCGGCGCCACCGCGTCCCCGGTCGCACCGGCGCCGAGGGTGACGAACAGCTGACGCCCCTCGCTGCGGGTGCTGTAGGGCGTCAGGTTCAGCAGGTTGACGATCATCCGCGTGCGCTCGGGAGTCTCCACCAGGGTCACGCTGCGCGCGTTGCCGACCCCCAGCTCGCGCACCCGGCTGCCGAGCCGATTGCGCACGCCGGGCAGGTCGAGGGCAATGCGTGCCGGCTGCTCGATGGTGTAACCGCGCGGCGCCTCCACCGGCTCGTCGAAGGTCAGCTTCAGCTCGATGCGACCGCCGGGCAGGGCCGCGACGTCGAGGGCCTGCAGGTCGGCGGCCTGGAGCGCCGGGGCCAGCAGCAGCGCCAGCAGGGACAGGCTTGAACGCGAAAGAGGACTGTGCATTGTCTGAATCCGTTGTGCAGACCTGAGAAAGGGGTTCATGCGTCACCCGCCGCCGGGGCGCCTTCCTTGAGCGGCAGGATGCGCGGACGCTCGAGCCAGCCGTCGTTGCCGTCGGGCACGATCTCGCGCAGCTCGATGCGGTCGGCATGGATCGCCACCACCCGGCCATGGCTGCGCCCCAGGTAGTCGCCGACGGCGACCCGCTGGACGCCGGCGGCGCTGGCGACCAAGGCGAAGGTCCGCTGCCGGTTGGCCAGCAGGCCGACCATCTGCAGGGTGTCGATGTCGAAGGCCTCGAGCGGCTGCTTCTGGCGCGTCTCGTCGGGACGCACCTGGGTGCCGTCCTGCGCCTTCTGCTGGGTCGCGAAGCGCTGCAGCGGCAGGAACGGGCTGCGCAGCGCGCCGGCGTTATAGGTGAAGGCCTCGTAGGGGGCGAACTGCGGCACCGCCTCGACGCGCCCGGACGGCCGGGCGCGCACCTCGTCCATGTAGGCCTGCAGGTCGGCGACATCGCCATCGCCGCAGGCGCTCAGCAGCGGCACCAGGCAGGCGCCGAGCAGCATGCGCAGACTCCTCATGGCTGCAATCCCTTGTCGTTGTAGCGATAGGTCCTGGCCAGGATGTCCATGCCCAGGCGCACGCCATTGCTGCCGGCCACCGGCTTGATCTCGAAATCGTGCAGGGTGACGATCCGCGGCAGGCTGGCCGCGCCGCTGACGAAGGCAGCCAGGTCGTGGTAGCCGCCGAGCACGCGGATGCGGATCGGCAGTTCGATATAGAAGGGCTGCACCACCTCGGGCAGCAGCTTGATTTCCTCGAACTCCAGGCCGCTGTCCAGGCCGGTGCGGGTGATGTCTTCGAGCAGGCCGGGCACTTCGGTATCGCTGGGCAACTGGCGCAGCAGCGAGCCGAACGACTGCTCCATCTCCGCCAGCTGGGCGCGGAACACCTCCAGATTGGCGGCCTGGAAAGCCTTGCTGGCGAACTGTTCCTTGAGCGTCTGCTCCTCCTGACGCTGCTGCTCCAGGCCGGCCTGCAGGTCGCTGAGGTGCAGCTGCCAGCCCAGGCCGAGCAGCACGACGAACAGCAGCACGGCGCTGATCGCCTTGACCGGCGCCGGCCAGGCGCCGAGGTTGTTGAGGTCGAGCTCGCCGAGATCGACCTTGCGCAGGCTGTCCAGGCTGTCGCGCAGGCTCATGGCGTCGCCCCCTTCTCGCTCGGCTGCTCGGCAGACGGCTGGGTCTGCTGCACCGTCAACTGGAATACGTTGCCCTGCTCGGGCGCCGTGGCGCTGAGCGCGCGCACTTCGGTGAGGTTCGGCGCCATCAGCCAGTCGGAGGCCGCCAGGCTGCGCATCAGGCTCGACACCTGGTGGTTGGATTCGGCGACGCCGCCGATGGCGATCTGCTGGGCGCTCATCTTCAGCTCGGTGAAATACACGCCCTCGGGCAGGGTCCGCACCAGCTGGTCGAAGATCCGCGCGATGATCGGCCGGTTGCCCTGCAGGTCCTGGATGATCTTCATCCGCTCCAGCAGTTGCGTGCGCCGCTCGCGCAGGTCGCGGATCTCGGCGATCCGCGTGTCCAGCAGGACGATCTGCTCGCGCACGAAGGCGTTGCGCGCCTGTTGCGCGGACAGGGCCGCGTTCAGGTAACGGTCGGCCCCGACGACCAGCGCCACCGCGCTCAGCAACACGCCCAGCAGCGCCAGCTGGAAGCGCTTCTTGCGCTCCTCGCGGCGCTGCTCGCGCCAGGGCAGCAGGTTGATCCGCGCCATCAGTCGAAACTCCGCAGGGCCAGGCCACAGGCCGTCAGTAATGCCGGCGCATCGGCCGCCAGCGCCCGCGCGCCGACCCGGCTGCCAACGCCCATCGCCAGGAACGGGTTGGCCACCGAGCAGGGCGTTCCCAGGTGCTCGGCCAGGCGCTCGGCCAGCCCCGGCAGGGCTGCCGTGCCGCCGGCCAGCAGCACATGGTCGACCGCGGCGAACTGGCCGGCGGCGAAGAAGAACTGCAGGCAGCGGGCGGCCTGCTGGAGCACCGAGTCCTGGAACGGCAGCAGCACCTCGTCGGCACAGCCGGGCGGCAGTCCACCCTGACGCAGCGCCTGCTCGGCCTCCGCCGCACTCATCGCATAGCGGCTCTGCAGCTCCTCGACCAGTTGCCGGCCGCCGAACAGCTGTTCGCGGCTATAGAGGGTGCGCTCGCCCTGCAGGACGCTGAAGGTGGTCAGCGTCGCACCGACGTCCAGTACCGCCACCAGCGCGGCCGGCTTGTCCTCGCACGGCTGCAACAGCGCGCAGGCCCGCTCCAGCGCGTGCGCCTCGACCTCGACCACCCGCGCCTCGACGCCGGCCAGCGCCAGCGCCGCCTCGCGCGCCTCGACGTTCTCCTTGCGACAGGCCGCCAGCAGCACCTCGGCGCGCTCGGGATTGCGCGGCGCCGGGCCAAGCACCTCGAAATCCAGGGCGACCTCGTCCAGCGGGTAGGGGATGTACTGGTCCGCCTCCAGGCGCAGCAGGTTCTCCAGCTCCTCCTCGGAGAGGCCGGCCTCCATCTCCAGCAACTTGCCGATCACCGCCGAACCCGGCAGGGCCACCGCCGCCTGGCGCACCTTGCTGCGCGAGCGTGCCAGCGCGCGGGTCAGCGCCTGGGCGACGCCTTCGACCTCGGCGAGGTTGTGGTCGACCATCGCGTTGGCCGGCAGCGGCTCGATGGCGTAGGCCTCGATCTGGTAGCGCCCGGCCGAGCGCGACAACTCGACCAGCTTGACCGCCGACGAACTGATGTCGATGCCCAGCAGGGTATCGCTCTTCTTCCTGAACAATGTCGGCATCGCCAACTTCCCTATCGGCATCGGCGGATCACTCGTGGGCGCCGCGCACCGCGGCCCGGGATGCGCGACAGGTCCGCCGGGGGCGGGCGAAAGTGGGTATAATGTGACCAGTTCCTGCCTCACCTGCGAACATTTGCGCCCTCCTCCCTTTCCGAATCAGCCAGATTGCCGATGCGCGTACTGAAATTCCTGTTGTGGACCTGTGTCGCCCTGTTCAGCGCCGTGCTGCTCGGCCTCAGCGGCACCTACCTCTACCTGAGTCCGAACCTGCCGGCGGCGGAAACCCTGCGCAACGTGCGCATGCAGGTACCGCTGCGGATCTACAGCGCCGACGACCTGCTGATCGCCGAGTTCGGCGAGATGCGCCGCACGCCGATCCGCTTCGAGGACATTCCGCCCGACTTCATCAGCGCGCTGCTGGCCGCCGAGGACGACAACTTCGCGAACCATTATGGCGTCGACGTCAAAAGCCTGATGCGTGCTGCTGCGCAATTAGTGAAGAGCGGACAGATCCAGACCGGCGGCAGCACCATCACCATGCAGGTGGCGAAGAACTTCTTCCTGTCCAGCGAGCGCAGCTTCTCGCGCAAGGCCAACGAGATCCTGCTGGCCCTGCAGATCGAGCGGGCGCTGAGCAAGAACGAGATCCTCGAGCTGTACGTCAACAAGATCTACCTGGGCAACCGCGCCTACGGCATCGAGGCCGCCGCCCAGGTCTACTACGGCAAGTCGATCGACCAGCTGTCGCTGGCCCAGCTGGCGATGATCGCCGGCCTGCCCAAGGCACCGTCGCGTTACAACCCGGTGGTCAATCCCGAGCGCGCCAAGATCCGCCGCGACTGGATTCTCCTGCGCATGTTCGAGCTGGGCCGCATCGACCGCCTGCGCTACGAACAGGCCCTGGCCGAAACCGTCGAGGTGCGCGCCCAGGCCATCGCCCCGCCGCAGATCGAGGCGCCCTACGTCGCCGAGATGGCCCGCGCCGAACTGGTCGGCCAGTACGGCGGCGACGCCTACACCGAGGGCTACCGGGTCTATACCAGCGTGCGCGGCGACCTGCAGGAGGCCGCCAACCAGGCCCTGCGCAGCGGCCTGATCGACTACGACCAGCGCCATGGCTGGCGCGGCCCGGAAGCGCGCTTCCCCGGCCTCGACAATGCCGCCTGGCTGGCCAAGCTGGCCGAGCAGCGCACGCTCGGCGGCCTGGAGCCGGCGATCGTCAGTCGCGTCGAACGCGACGGCATCCGGGTGCTGACCCGCGGCGGCGCCGAGGAGCCGGTGGCCTGGCAGAGCATGAAGTGGGCACGCCCGCACCTGGCCACCAACAGCCTCGGCCGCGCGCCGCAGAAGCCTGCCGATGTGGTGCAGAGCGGCGACCTGATCCGCGTGCAGCGCCAGGCCGACGGCAGCCTGCGCTTCGTCCAGTTGCCCCAGGTGCAGGGCGCGCTGGTTTCCCTCGACCCGCGCGACGGCGCGATCCGCGCGCTGATCGGCGGCTTCTCCTTCGAGCAGAGCAACTACAACCGCGCCGCCCAGGCCAAGCGCCAGCCCGGCTCCAGCTTCAAGCCGTTCGTCTACAGCGCGGCGCTGGACAAGGGCTTCACCGCCGCCAGCCTGATCGACGATGCGCCCATCGAGTTCGTCGATCCCTACACCGGCAAGGTCTGGCGACCGAAGAACGACAACAACACCTTCCTCGGCCCGATCCGCATGCGCGAAGCCCTGTATCGCTCACGCAACCTGGTATCGATCCGCCTGCTGCAGGAGATCGGCATCGACTACGCCGTCGACTACGGCACGCGCACCTTCGGCCTGCCGCGCGACGACCTGCCGCGCAACTTCTCGCTGGCGCTGGGCACCGCCAACCTGACCCCGCTAGAGGTGGCCAGCGGCTACACGGTGTTCGCCAACGGCGGCTACCGCGTGCAGCCCTACCTGATCACCCGCATCGACGACCGCGACGGCAACACCCTGTTCCGCGCCAACCCGCCCCGCGTGCCGGAGGCACGCCCGGCCGCCGTCCAGACGACAGCCGAAGTCCCGGGCGAGTCGCCGGCACAGGCCGAGCGGGTGATGGATGCGCGCACCGCCTACATCATGACCAGCATGCTGCAGGACGTGATCAAGCGCGGCACCGCCCGCCGCGCGCTGGCCCTGCAGCGCAGCGACATCGCCGGCAAGACCGGCACCACCAACGAACAGAAGGACTCCTGGTTCGCCGGCTACAACGGCGACTTCGTCACCACCGCCTGGGCCGGTTTCGACCAGCCGCAGAGCCTCGGCCGCGGCGAGTACGGCGGCACCCTGGCACTGCCGATCTGGATGCGCTATATGAGCGTGGCGCTCAAGGATCTGCCGCCGCACCTGCCGCCCGAGCCGGACGGCCTGCTGCGCCTGCGCGTCGATCCGGCCAGCGGACGGGCCGCCGCTGCCGGCGCCGGGGATGCCTTCTTCGAGCTGTTCCGCAGCGACATGCCGCCGCAACCGGCCACGTTCGAGCCGCGCGGCTTCACCCAGGACCACTTCAGCAACGAGGCGGCCCCGGTGCCCATCGACCTGTTCTGAGCCCGGCAAGCCGGGCACGGAAACGAAAAAACCCGCCGGAAGGCGGGTTTTTTCATCGGCTCACGACGCGGCTCAGTTGCCGAACACGCCGTCCACCGACTTCAGCGGATAGTGCGCCGGGTAGCCGAGACGTGCCACGCCGGTCTCGATGGCGGCCTTGGCCACCGCGTCCGGCACCAGCTGGATCAGACGCTGGTCCATCGGCTTGGGAATGATGTACTCGCGACCGAACTCCAGGTGCTCGACGCGGTAGGCGTCGCAGACTTCCTTGGGCACCGGCAGCTTGGCCAGCTCGCGGATCGCGTTGACCGCGGCGATCTTCATCTCCTCGTTGATGCGGGTGGCGCGCACGTCCAGGGCACCGCGGAAGATGAACGGGAAGCCCAGCACGTTGTTGACCTGGTTCGGATAGTCGGAGCGGCCGGTGGCCATGATCACGTCGGAACGGGTCGCATGGGCCAGCGCGGGGGAGATTTCCGGATCCGGGTTGGAGCAGGCGAACACGATCGGGTTGGCGGCCATGCGCGCCAGGTCCTCGGCCGACAGCAGGTTGGCGCCGGACAGGCCGACGAACACGTCGGCACCTTCCATCGCCTCGGACAGGGTGCGCTTGTCGGTCTCGTGGGCGAACACCGACTTGTACTGGTTGAGATCGTCGCGGCCGGCGTGGATCACGCCCTTGCGGTCGATCATGTAGATGTTCTCGATCTTCGCACCGAGGCTGACCAGCAGCTTCATGCAGGCGATGGCCGCGGCACCGGCGCCGAGGCAGACGATCTTCGCCTCCTCCAGGGTCTTGCCGGCGATTTCCAGGGCATTGAGCATGCCGGCGGCGGTGACGATGGCCGTGCCGTGCTGGTCGTCGTGGAACACCGGGATGTCGCACTGCTCGATCAGCGCACGCTCGATCTCGAAGCACTCGGGCGCCTTGATGTCTTCCAGGTTGATGCCGCCGAAGGTGATGGAGATGCGCTTGACGGTGTCGATGAAGGCCTGCGGGCTTTCCGCGTCCACCTCGATGTCGAACACGTCGACGCCGGCGAAACGCTTGAACAGCACGCCCTTGCCTTCCATCACCGGCTTGGAGGCCAGCGGGCCGAGGTTGCCGAGGCCGAGGATCGCCGTGCCGTCGGAAATGACCGCGACCAGATTGCCCTTGCCGGTGTACTTGAACGCCAGTTCGGGGTCGCGGGCGATCTCGCGGACCGGCTCGGCCACGCCCGGGCTGTAGGCCAAGGCCAGGTCGTGCGCGGTGGCCGTCGGCTTGGTCAACTCGACGCTCAGCTTACCGGGACGGGGCTGGGCGTGGTATTCGAGCGCGGCGGTTTTCAGGTCAGACATGTTGGTGCTTCCGCTTATTATAGGTAGGACAGACAGGGATCCCGAGCATACGGCAAGAGCCTCGCGGCTCACAAGAGCACCGCCGCAGGGCCTCGCCCGCCCCTGTCAAGCCCCCTGTTGGCGGCCGCTTTCGACCGCGTTCGGAGCCTCAGAGCCGGCGCAGCAGCGCCGGATGATCCAGGCTCAGTTGCCAGCGCGCCTGCCCCGGCCGGAGTGCGCCGCGACGGCTGCGCTCGACCACCCGGCCGCGCACCTCGACCCGCCGGCCGACCAGCGCGCGCAGCGCATCCGGATCGAAGCGGGCGATCCGCTGCGGCGCGACGCGCAGCACCAGCGCGCCGTCCATCCGCAGCCACAGGCCGCCACGATTGCGCTCGAAGCTCTCGATGCGTCCGCTCAACAGGGCGAAGCCGCCGGCCTGCAGCTGGCCGACCTTGCGCTGCGGATTGCGCCGCCACAGTCCGCGGCGGGCGGCGCGCGCCTGGGCCTCGGCGGCCAGCAGGCAGTCGAGCCGCGCGGTGTTCGGCGCCAGCGCCACCGCCAGGCCCAGCCCGGCGGCCAGTTGCGCCGACGCCCAGCTGCGCCCGTCGCGACCGAAGGCATGCGCCAGGCTGCGGCCGTAGCGATCGCGCGGCTGCGCGCCCGGCTGCAGGTAGACGCGCCCGGCGCTGGCGGCGACCAGCCTTTCGAGGTGGCGCATCGCCTCCACCGCGAAGGGCTCGGCGGGACGTCCGCCGCGGGCCGTTTCCGGCGTGTTGAGGCCGATCAGCCGCACGCTGCGGCCATCGGCCAGGCGCAGGGTGTCGCCATCCACCACCCGCTCCACCCGCGCCTCGCGCAGTCCGGCGGGCATCGCGCAGGCCTCGGCGGTCGCCGCTTGCGCGGGCAGCAGCCACAGCAGCGCAGCAACGAAAAAGGCGCCCCATAGGGGCGCCTTTTCGCTCGTGCCGGGAAACAGCGAATGCATCCCGGGTACGCAGTCTTACTTGGTCGCGCCGAAGCCAGCGAAACGCTGCTTGAAGCGATCGATACGGCCGCCGGTGTCCAGCACCTTCTGCTTGCCGGTGTAGAACGGGTGGCACTCGGAGCAGACGTCGAGGCTCAGGTCCTTGCACAGGGTGGAGCGGGTCTTGATCACGTTGCCGCAGCTGCAGGTTGCGCTGATTTCTGCGTACGCGGGATGGATTTCCGGTTTCATCTATGGATCCTCAGGGATGATGTGCCGCCACCCGGCACCATGCCGAGCACCGCACGAGGTAACGCACCGGGGCAGTCTGGCCACCCGGAAAAATAGGGCGGCATGATAACAGAGCACCGTCCCGATGCAAGCGCAGAGCGGATCGCCGGCCATGCTAAGATCGCCCGCCCCGCCTGCGGAGCCCCTGCGTGAGCCTGCCCATCCTGCGCCTTGCCCTGCCCTCGCCGCTGCGCCGGCTGTTCGACTACCGCGCCCCGCGCAACATCGATCCGGCCCTGCTGCAGCCCGGCGTGCGCCTGCGCGTGCCCTTCGGTCGCCGCGAGGTGGTCGGCGTGCTGGTGGCGCGGGCCGCGCACAGCGAGATCGACGAGACGCGCCTGCGCGAAGCGCTGGCCCTGCTCGATCGCGCCCCGGTGCTGCCGCCGGCGCTGCTGGAGCTGTGCCTGTGGAGCGCCAGCTACTACCAGCACAGCCTCGGCGACACCTTCGCCTGGGCGCTGCCGGCGCTGCTGCGCCGGGGCGAGTCGGCCGAGCGCGGCGAGGAGCGTTTCTGGCAGGCCGCCCCCGGCGCGCGCGCCGACGATCCGCGCCTGGCGCGCGCGCCGCGCCAGCGCCAGGCGCTGGCCACCCTCGCCCAGCACCCCCACGGCATCGACCAGAACCGCCTGGAGCAGTTCCAGCTGTCGCGCGACAGCCTCAAGGCCCTGCACGACAAGGGCCTGGTGCAGATGCGGCGCCAGCGGCCGAGCCTCGCCGTGCACCAGGGCGCCTGGCTGCTGCAGCCGGAACTGGCGCTCAACGACGAGCAGCGCAGCGCCTTCGAGGCGGTGCGCGCAGGCTTCGGGCGCTTCCACCCCTGCCTGCTGGAAGGCGTCACCGGCAGCGGCAAGACCGAGGTCTACCTGCAGCTGATCCGCGAGACCCTGGAAGCCGGCCGCCAGGCGCTGGTGCTGATTCCGGAGATCAACCTCGGCCCGCAGACCCTGGAGCGCTTCGCCCGGCGCTTCAACGCGCGCATCGCCCTGCTGCACTCGGGGCTGACCGACCGCGAACGCCTGGACGCCTGGCAGGCGGCCCGCGAGGGCAGCGCGCAGATCGTCATCGGCACCCGCTCGGCGCTGTTCACCCCGCTGAAGAATCCGGGGCTGATCATCGTCGACGAGGAACACGACGCGTCCTACAAGCAGCAGGAAGGCCTGCGCTACCACGCCCGCGACCTGGCGGTGATGCGCGCGCGCCTGGAGCGCGTGCCGCTGCTGCTCGGCTCGGCCACCCCCTCGCTGGAAAGCCTGCACAACGCCCACCAGGGCCGCTACGCCCTGCTGCGCCTGACCCGCCGCGCCGGCGGCGCCCAGCCGCCGCGCTTCGAGCGCCTCGACGTGCGCAGCCGGCCGCTGGACAGCGGCCTTTCGCCGCCGCTGCAGCGACTGATCGGCGAGACCCTCGCCGCCGGCCAGCAGGTGCTGGTGTTCCTCAACCGCCGCGGCTTCGCGCCGACCCTGCTGTGCCACGACTGCGGCTGGATGGCGCTGTGCCCGCGTTGCGACGCGCGCCTGACCCTGCACCAGCGCAGCGGCGAGCTGCGCTGCCACCACTGCGACCACCGCCAGCGCCCGCCCGGCGCCTGCCCGCAGTGCCAGCACGTCGACCTGCGCCCGGTCGGGGTCGGCACCGAGCGCAGCGAGGAGCGCCTGCGCATCCTCTTCCCCGAGGTCCCGATCCTGCGCGTCGACCGCGACAGCACCGCGCGCAAGGGCGCCATGGAGCAGCTGTTCGCCACCATCAATCGCGGCGAGCCGTGCATCCTGGTCGGCACCCAGATGCTCGCCAAGGGCCACCACTTCCCGCGCGTGACCCTGGTGGCGATCCTCGACGCCGACGGCGGGCTGTTCAGCGCCGACTTCCGCGCCAGCGAACGCATGGCCCAGCTGATCGTCCAGGTCGCCGGACGCGCCGGACGCGCCGAGGAGCCGGGCCGGGTGATCATCCAGACCCACCTGGCCGACCACCCGCTGCTGGTCCAGCTCAGCGAGCAGGGCTATGCCGCCTTCGCCGCCCAGGCGCTGGCCGAGCGCCGCGCCGCCGGCCTGCCGCCCTTCGCCCACCTGGCCCTGCTGCGCGCCGACGCGCACCGCCCGGAGCAGGCCGAGGCCTTCCTCGACCAGGCCGCGCAGCTGGCCGAGCAGCGCCTGGACGACGGCGCCAACACGGCGGTGATGGTCCTCGGCCCGGTACCGGCGCCGATGGAACGCCGCGCCGGCCGCCACCGCGCCCAGCTGCTGCTGCAGTCGGGCAGCCGCGCCGCGCTGCACCGCCTGCTCGGCCCCTGGGTCACCGAACTGGAAGCGCTGCCCGGCGCTCGCCAGGTGCGCTGGTCGCTGGACGTGGATCCGGTCGACCTGTTCTGAGCCGCCGCACCGGCCGGTGCGGCGATTGCGCACACGCCGGACGCGGGCGCTCCGCTAAAATGTGCGTCCCCCTTGCCGAGGAGCGCAGCACCATGAGCGATACCCCCACCTACGGCGTCGGCGACGCCTCCTACCAGGCGGCCGGCGGCATCGACGGCCTGCGCCGGCTGGTCGACGACTTCTACCGGATCATGGACGAGTGGCCGGGCGCGGCACGCATCCGCGCCATGCACCCGGCCGACCTGAGCACCTCCGCCGACAAGCTGGCCTGCTTCCTCAGCGGCTGGCTGGGCGGGCCGAAACTGTTCCGCGAAAAATACGGCAGCATCATGCTGCCCCATGCCCACGCGCCCTGGCCGATCGACGAGCAGGACAGCGCCGCCTGGCTGACCTGCATGGAGCGCGCCATCGCCCGCCAGGACTTCGCCCCGGCGTTCGCCGACTACCTGCTGACCCAGCTGCGCGTGCCGGCGCAGCGCATCGTGCAGGTCTGCCGGCACGCCCACGGCGGCGCCGGAGCCACACCCGCAGGCGCCGACGCCAGCCACTGACCTGCCTCAAGGGCGCCTCGGGATGGGCGCTCTTTCATGGAACGGGTCGCCTGCCGCGGCCAGTTCCACTGCCATCGGGATGTTAATTCATGAATGCTCTGCGCCTGTTTCTCGCCGCCTACCTCGGCCTCCTCACCCTGCTCTGGCTGCTGGCCGACAACCTGTTCGCTGCCGGCTACGCCTTCTTCGACCTGCGCCGCGCGGTGGTCAACGGCACCGGCATCCTCGCCATCGGCGCGATGAGCCTGGGGCTGCTGCTGGCCGCCCGGCCGGCCTGGGTCGACGCGCGCCTCGGCGGCCTGGACAAGGGCTACCGCCTGCACAAGTGGCTGGGCATCGCCGCGCTGCTGCTGTCGGTGCTGCACTGGGCCTGGGTCCAGGTGCCCAAATGGATGGTCGGCTGGGGCTGGCTGGAGAAGCCGGCGCGCAAGGCCGCCGGCAGCGAGCCCTCGGCGCTGGCCGCCTTCTTCAACGGCCAGCGCGGGCTGGCCGAAAGCCTCGGCGAGTGGGCCTTCTACGCGGCCCTGCTGCTGATCGCCCTGGCGCTGTACCGGCGCTTCCCCTACCGCCACTTCTTCAAGACCCACCGCCTGCTCGCGCCGGTCTACCTGGTGCTCACCTACCACTCGCTGATCCTGATGAAGCACGACTACTGGAGCGCAGCGGTCGGCCCGCTGGTCGCCCTGCTGATCGCCGCCGGCAGCGGCGCCGCGCTGCTCTCGCTGGGCGGGCGGATCGGCGCGCGGCGCAAGGCCATCGGCACGGTCGAGGCCATCGAGCTGCACCCGGACAACCACGTGCTGGGCGTCGACGTGCGCCTGCACGACCGCTGGCCGGGCCATGCCGCCGGGCAGTTCGCCTTCGTCACCTTCGACCGCGCCGAAGGTCCGCACCCCTTCACCATCTCCTCGGCCTGGCAGGGCGACGGCCGCCTGCGCTTCAACATCAAGGGCCTGGGCGACTACACCGCACGCCTGCCGCACAGCCTGCAGGTCGGCGATGCGGTATGCGTCGAAGGCCCCTACGGGCGCTTCGACTTCGCCCCGCAGGAGCGCGCCCAGGCCTGGATCGCCGGCGGCATCGGCATCACCCCGTTCATCGCCCGCCTGCAGGATCTCGCCGGGCGTCCCGCCGGGCGGCCCATCGACCTGATCTACTGCACCAACGCCCCGGACGCCGGCTTCATCGCCCGCCTCGAAGCCCTCGCCGAGGCGGCCCAGGTGCGCCTGCACCTGCGCGTCAGCGGGCGCGACCCGCGCCTGGACTGCGCCGGGCTGTGCGCCCTGCTGCCCGACTGGCAGACCCGCGACTTCTGGTTCTGCGGCCCGGCGGCGTTCGGCGCGGCGCTGCGCAGCGGCCTGGAAGCCCGGGGGCTGCCGGCCACGCGCTTCCACCAGGAACTGTTCGACATGCGCTGATCAGAAGGTCAGCGTCAGCTCGCTGCGAAACTGCCGCTCGGCGCCGCTGAGCGGATCGCGGAAGGCCAGCGCCCGGGCCAGCAGCTTGAGCGGCCTGGCGTAGTCGTCGGCTTCGCGGCGGTGACGGCCGTCCAGCTCGGGGTAGAAAGGGTCGTTGCACAGCGGTGCGCCGAGCGCCGCCATGTGCACCCGCAGCTGATGCTTCTTGCCGCTGACCGGCTCCAGGCCGTAGCGCCACAGGGCGTCACGGCGCTCCAGCACCTCGATGCGCGTCTCGCTGTTGGCCTCGCCGGGCGCCTCGCACATGCGAAAGAACGGCTCGCCCGGCACCAGCCGGGTG
>RRZT012619996.1_pt1 | contig 19390 bp, 17 predicted proteins | sample 2165551 | NCBI WGS metagenome assembly RRZT01 (sample SAMN10456910, study PRJNA506462) | wastewater metagenome | biome: wastewater; feature: sludge; material: wastewater sludge; isolation source: wastewater sludge with Escherichia coli K12::gfp cells carrying plasmid... | place: USA: Moscow, Idaho... | reverse complement strand
GATTTGAAGATTTAGATAGAGCAATTTTAAATTTGGAAATTATCGGGCGACCCTAAAAGCAGTAAAACTGCAATAGCCCTTTTATATAACCACAGTTAAGCTAAACCTACGATTGATATATGACAATAGAACGAGGAGTGTTTTCATTTAATGGCAATAAGATAATTACGACTTCAGGTGGCGGGATGTTGGTTTCCGACAATGAAGAGAAAATTGCTAAGACTAGATTCTGGTCAATACAAGCCAGAGACCAAGCAAGGCACTACCAGCATAGCGAATTAGGTTTCAATTACCGTATGAGCAATGTTGTTGCTGGTATCGGTAGAGGACAGCTTAAGGTGTTAGACCAAAGAGTGGCTATGAAGAAATACATCTTTGAGTTTTATAAGAGAGAGCTTGGTCAGTTAGAGGGCGTAGAGTTTATGCCTATCAATGACTGGAATGAGCCAAATTACTGGTTAAGTGTAATGACCTTGTATGGTCCAGTAAGACCTCTTGATGTGATGGAAGCATTAGAGAAAGAGAATATTGAATCAAGACCTGTTTGGAAGCCGATGCATATGCAGCCATTCTTTGCTGGGTATGATTATGTTGGTGGAGATGTGAGTGAGAAGTTGTTTGAAAACGGTGTGTGCTTACCATCTGATACCAAGATGACAGATGAGGATCTTGAGAGAATATGTGGGATTATAAAATCATTATGGAAATAGAGTGGTTGATATGACTGAGACTAAAGTTAAAGAAGAAGTTAGGGTTTCAAAAGGCATATATAGAAGATTTTTCAAAAGACCAATGGACTTCATTTTGTCTTTGATGGCAATTATCGTTTTAAGTCCAATACTTATAATCGTTGGTATATTAGTTAGGTTTAAGCTTGGTAGTCCAGTGTTGTTTAAGCAGAAAAGACCTGGACTTAATGAGAAAATCTTTACTATGTATAAGTTCAGAACAATGACTGACGAGAAAGATGAGAATGGAGAGCTACTGCCAGACAGTGTCAGGTTAACAAAGTTTGGAATGATGCTAAGATCTACAAGTTTAGATGAACTTCCTGAGCTGCTCAATATTTTAAAAGGCGATATGAGTATCGTAGGGCCGAGGCCGTTACTTATTCAGTACTTAGACCTTTACAATGAGCATCAAAAGAGAAGACACGATGCAAGACCTGGGCTGTCTGGACATGCTCAAGTCAATGGGCGTAATGCGATTAACTGGGAAGATAAGTTTAATCTTGATGTTGAGTATGTTGACAATGTTAGTTTTATAGGTGATTGGAAGATTATCTTTCTTACTATAAAGAAGGTTTTTGTAAAAGAAGGTATAAGTTCAGATACATCGGTTACAATGGAACCTTTTAGAGGTAGTAAAGCAGAGAATTAAGAGGAAAGTAATTATACATTTATTATTTCGGAATATCTAATGAAGCGTATTTATAAATCACTACTTCAGAGAGGAATGTACTTATCATGAAAGATAAATTAATCATCATAGGTGCCAGTGGACACGGTAAGGTTGTTGCTGACATAGCAATAAAAATGAATAAGTGGCAAAGCATCGCATTCCTCGATGATGACCAGTCTATTAAGACATCCATGGGGTTAGTAGTTATCGGTAAGACTGCTGATGCTTTTACATATAAAGATGAAGCTGATTTCTTTGTGGCTATTGGAAGTAATGCTACAAGGGAGAAGATTCAAGAGAAGTTAATAGATGAAGGGTTAAATGTAGTTAGTTTGATCTATCCGAGTGTTGTTATTGGAACTGATGTTGTAATCGGTGTTGGATCAGTAGTAATGGCAGGGGTTGTGATTAACAGCTCATCTAGAATTGGCAAGGGATGTATCATCAACACAAGTTCTAGCTTGGATCATGATAATTTCATAGAAGATTATGTGCATATATCACCTGGAGTTAATATAGCTGGAACAGTGAAAGTTGGTAATGGAAGCTGGATTGGAATTGGAAGTGTTGTAAGCAATAACGTGAACATCTGCAGTGGTTGCAAAGTTGGTGCAGGGGCTGTGGTAGTTAAGGATATTACTGAACCTGGAACGTATGTTGGGGTTCCGGTGAGGAGAGTTGACTGATGGGAAAAATTTTGATACTAGCCAATAATGATATTGGGTTATACAAATTTAGAAAAGAATTAATCGAAGAACTATTAAAAGATAATCAAGTGTTTATATCACTGCCTAATGGAGAATTTGTAAAAGAGCTTATTGATTTGGGCTGTGAATTCATAAATACGAATATTAGTAGACGGGGGACAAACCCTATCACTGACCTAAAATTGATGTTTGAGTATAAAAAGATACTAAACAGAGTTAAGCCAGATGTGGTTTTGTCATATACGATTAAACCTAATGTTTATGGTGGCATGATGTGTAGGCTTACAAAAACACCATACATAGCTAACATAACAGGTTTAGGAACTGCTGTAGAGAATAGTGGTGTTTTACAGAGTATCACCATATTTTTATACAAATTAGCTTTGAAAAATGCATCCTGTGTTTTCTTTCAAAGCAAAGAGAATGCGGAGTTTTTAAATAGCAAAGGAATCATTAAAGGAAAACAAAAGATAATTCCCGGTTCTGGTGTCAATTTAGATCATTATGAAATTTTAGATTATCCTGAAGATGATACTATTAACTTTTTATTTATTTCAAGAGTCATGAAACAAAAAGGGATAGATCAGTTTCTTGATGCTGCTATGTACATAGGAAAGAAGTATTCAAGTACTCGGTTTCATATTCTTGGGTTTTGTGAAGAATCATATGAGGAAAAGTTGAAGGATATGGACGAAAGGGGGATTATTCAATACCATGGCATGCAAAGTGATGTTAGGATGTTTCATAAGATATCGCACTGTACAATTCATCCAACATATTATCCCGAAGGAATGTCCAACGTTCTTCTAGAAAGTGCAGCTTGTGGAAGACCTATTATTACTACTAATAGAAGTGGATGTAGAGAAATTGTGGATGATGGAATTAACGGATATGTAGTAGAGCAGCAGAATAGTCAAGACCTTATAGAGAAGATTGAGAAATTTTTAAAGTTAAGCTATGATCAAAAAAAAGATATGGGTTTAGCTGGTAGAGTTAAAGTTGAGAGAGAATTTGATAGACAGATAGTGGTAGATGCTTATTTGGAAGGAATAAAAGAAATACTGGAGCACTATATATAAAAGTTAAAAGGTATTACTAAAAATGTTGAATGTTAAGAGGGGTAAAATGAAATTATTATATGCTCATGATCATAAGTTTCATATATATAAAGATGAATTCTTTAGTAATGGTAGTTTTTCAACTGAAGCCTTAAAAAGATACACTAATGTTTTTGATGAAGTAAAGTTTGTCTCTAGGCAAGTCAAGGTTAAAGAAAAACCTGAAAAAATGACCTTAGCCAATGCTGAAAGAGTAGAATTTGTTAAAGTTCCAGATTTTAAATCTATTAAAACATATTATAAAAAAAAGCAGGCAGAAGATATAATAAAAAAAGAAGTCTTAAAAGCAGATTATGTTATTGCTAGAACAAGCTCAATAGGCTTTATCGCAATAAAATATGCTAAAAAATATAACAAACCATATTTAGTTGAAGTGGTTTCATGTTATTGGGATGCTCTTTGGAATCATAGTCTAAAAGGTAAAGTTATAGCGCCGTATAGTTTTTTGAAATCAAAAAAAATAATAAGAGAGGCATCACATGTTGTTTATGTAACTAATGAGTTCTTGCAAAATAGATACCCTACAAATGGGAAACATACAAATTGTTCAAATGTAGCTTTAACTGAATTTGATGATAAGGTTTTAGATAGAAGGTTAAATAAAATTGAATCAATGCAAAATAACGAAAAAATCGTAATTGGCACTACTGCGGCTGTGAATGTTAGGTATAAAGGGCAACAATACATTATTCAAGCACTAGGAGAGTTAAAAAAACAAGGAATAGACCACTTTGAGTATCAGCTCGTTGGGGGAGGGAATCAAGCGTTTTTAAAGTCAGTATCAGAAAAGTATGATGTTTTAGACCAAATAAAATTTCTAGGAACAATGCCACACAATAAAGTTTTTGAGTGGTTAGAAACTATTGATATATATACTCAACCTAGTAGACAAGAGGGATTACCTAGAGCACTTATTGAAGCAATGAGTAAAGCAGTTCCAGCTTTTGGAGCCAGGACTGCGGGGATACCAGAACTCTTAGAGAATCAATTTATATTTAGCAATACTAGAAAAAATATTGATGAGATAATTGAGATTTTAAAGTCTTTTGATAAAGAAACTATGATTAATCAATCCAAAAGAAATTTTGAAGAGTCAAAGAAGTACGATAAAAACGTTATCGAAGAGAGAAGAAGAGAGTTTTTTGAAGAGTTTAGGAATTCGTTACAATGATCAAATTTAATTGGAAGTCGGGAGATATTAATGTTTAGTTCATATACAGTCTATATAGCTACTGTGCTATTGGCGAGTATGTTTGCCAGCCTAGCTCAAAAGTATTCAAGAACAAATAAAAAAGGTATAAGGATTCCTAATAAGTTTTTTTGGTTTATCTCGATGGCAATTCTTATATTTATTATGGGTTTTAGAGAATATACTATAGGCGTTGATGGTGCTAATTATATAAGAGGCTACAATATTGCGAATAGCATGAGTTTTATTGATTATTATTCAAGTTTCACTACTGAGCCGGGTTTTTATCTTGTGTACAGATTAGTATATTTCATTTTTAATGATTATCAATGGTTATTTATTATAACGGCAGCTATAACTATAGCGTGTTTTTATAAAGCTTTCAGTTATGAGATTGATAATATATCTTTAGGCCTTGCAGTATTTATTTTTGCTTCTACTCAATATTTTTATTATTTTGGAATTATGAGAATGGGTGTAGCAGTATCTATTGTTGCCGTGGCTTATAGATACATCCTCCAAAACGAAAAAAATAAATATATATGTATGGTTTTACTGGCTACTTTGTTTCATTACTCAGCTCTATTTGCATTAACAGCACTGTTTATTAAACCTAATCAAATTACTAATAGGTTTAAAAATAGCACTCTGATTAAAACTATGATTCTAATTCCTTTGGGATTCTATGGGGTGAGATATTTAATATATCCTTTTATTTCTGCAAGTAGATATCAAGGATATATTGACTCAACAGGAACAATCAGCTTAGGTTTTTTGACTTCTTCATTGCCATTTCTCATTCTCTTTTCATTCTTTTATAATAAGCTAGTATCTAAAAGTAAAAATTATCAATTTTACATTTTTCTGTTTATTATTAAGCTGTTTACAGAAATTTTCGCACCTGTAATTGGAATAGGTAGGATGGTTTGGTATGTAAATATTAGTCTTTGTTTTTTATTACCTGCAAGTATTAGGGTCAATAGAGACCAGATGATAAAACTTCTCACATTTGTATTTATAATTCTTTACTCAGTTGTGTACAGTTATAATGCTTATTTCAGCGATTCATTTAGAGGCAGTACCATGTTGCCGTACGAGAATATATTTTTTAATTTAGAGAATTGAGGTCAAGAATATGAAGAAAGTAAATCTTTTCATTGGAACGCTTTCTACAGGTGGTGCTGAGAGAGTAGTTTCCAATTTGTCATTAAACTTAAATAAAAATATCAAAAAGAAAATACTGATGTTTGGACAAAAGTCAAAGATCGATTATCCTTATGAGGGAGAACTCGTTTATCTTGATAAGAATAGTCATACGAATATATTAAATAAAATCAAAACCATATTCTCCAGAATCATCAAAGTTCGAGGAATCAAGAGGATGGACAAACAAGCAACGACTATTAGTTTTCTGGAATACCCAAACTTGATTAATACTTTAACTTCTAGAAGTGGAAGATCTATAGTTTCAGTTAGGAACCATATGTCTACGAAGCATAATAATGGGTTCAAATCTAAACTATGGAATTCAACTATTAAATATCTTTATCCTAAAGCAGATCTCATTATTTCTGTGTCTGAAGAAATTAAACGTGATTTAATTGATAATTATAATGTTAATGCAGATAAAATCAAAGTAATATACAATTCGTATGACCTTCAGGGCATAAGAGAAATGGCGAAAGAAGAAATTGAAGACAAATACAGTGGAATATTTAACCATCCAGTCATTATAACAGCGGGGCGTCTTAACAAGCAAAAAGGCCATTGGCATCTTATTAGAGCATTTTCAAAAGTAAAAGAAGTAATTCCAAATGCTAAGTTAGTCATATTAGGGGAAGGCGACCTTGAGCCTTGCTTAAATAAATTAGCATCAGATCTAAATATTATTGATGATGTTCACTTTTTAGGTTTTCAAAAAAATCCATTTAAGTACATAGTTAGATCAAAGGTGTTTGCAATGTCATCATTTCACGAAGGATTTCCTAATGCATTAGCAGAGGCTATGGCTTGTGGCGTTCCAGTAATATCTAGTGACTGTAAATCAGGTCCAAGGGAGATATTAGCTCCTACAGAATTTGATAATAAAAATATGAACTATAAAATATGCAAAGATAGATATGGTATTCTAACTCCTGTCTGTGATGGAATTAAATACCATGGTACTGATGTAATCACAAGAGAAGAAGTAGCAATAGCAGATTCAATGATATCTTTGTTAAAAGATGATAGTCTTTGGAATCATTTTTCAAATCAATCTAAAGAAAGAATCAAAGATTTTGAGATCAGTAAAATTATAAAAGAATGGGAAAGTGTGATTTAAAGCACTCAAAGGAGAAATTTTAGTGCAGAAGATAATGAAATTAATTAATAATCGAAGAAACTTTATTATATATACACTACTAAAAGTCCTAATAATGGTTTTAGGGCTAATAACAAACATATTCATTGTAAGAAAATTAAGCATAAATGACTTTGGTATATTCTCAGTAGCCCTCATGTTTATTGGTCTTATAACTACGTTTGGGTTCAGCTGGAGTTCTTCTTCCATTCTTTACTACGGTAGTCGTGAAAAAGCCAAAACCGGATCCCTCAATAAAACATTTTGGGTTAGGAATATTATTATTGCAGTAAGTTTAGTTGTGACAACTATATTATTTGCTTTATTTAGACACCAAATTAATAACTATATAGGTTTAGATGTATCATTCTTAACACTTATTTGGCTTTATGTTAGTGTGGCAGAAGATTATTTAAGCCAATACTTTTTAGCTATCAAAAAGCAGTTAATGTCTAGCTTACTTTCTATAACTGCTAAGATTATATACTTGATGATGATTTTTATATTTTCGTTTGATGTTAAAACACTAATTATTTTAAATATAATCAGTCATGCAACAGTGCTTTTATATATCTTCGGAATAAATAAATCTGATGTTGGTAAATTTGAATTTGATAAAGATTGGTTTAAGGAAGTCTTGAACTTCTCTTTATGGCAGCTCTTTGGTTTTTCAGGTCTTTACTTAATAAATTTTGGGGATACTGCTGTCATAAAACATTTTATGACCACAGAGGATGTTGGTATTTATAATGCAGCTTATAAATTATTTAATGCGATAGCAAGTTTTGCTTTTGTTATTAGTAGTTATTACGCTGGCAGTGTTTCGCAGTATTTTACAAATAATGATTCAAAAAAATTAAAGCAATTTTTCTATAAAGAAAGACTGCTAATCTTTGCTTTAAGCACGGTTGCGCATATAGTTGTTATGATTTTTTCAAAGCCAATTATCACAACATTGTATGGAGAGAGGTATGTTCAGTCAGTTGTGATTTTTAATATACTAATGATTGGTAGTATGTTCAGATATTTGACAGTTTTTTATATGCTTTACTACAACACAAATAAAAAGCATAAATTACAGCAAATAATTAATATTTTTCAAGCAATACTCAATGTTATATTAGATATTATTTTTATTCAGTTATTTGGACTTATAGGCCCAGCGATAGCTACTACAATGACAATTATTTTCAAAACTATATTTTCTTTTTTCTATTGTGAGTCGAGAATAAGAAAAGCGACCGAATAAAAGTATTCCCCAAGACATTAGTAAGAGGAGATGGATCGAATGAAGAAAATAATCACTAGATTAAGAGAAGTAAGAAAGAAAAAGAATTTAAATAAAAAAATTAACAGTGTAGTTCGAAGGAATAAAGATATTTCAAGCTATAGATTTGAGCGAAAGCAAAAAAAAGAAATAGAAGATTTATGGAGTGATTTTGGTTTTAAGATTAATATAAATTGGCACCGTGCGTACATAGGTATTAATCAAACATTTGATCCTAAGTATATTCCTGAAGATGTCTTTTATATGTATATACTTCCACGTTTAGGTAACTTGTCAATGAGTAAATCATATGCAGATAAAAATATGTACGATAGATTATTTGAAAATTTTAACAAACCTAAGACTATAGTTAGAAATATACATGGGAGATGTTATAATACTGCGTACGATCTCATTAGTACGAAGGATGCTGAACAATTGCTGATTCAAAATGAAGGTGAGTACATAATCAAACCAACCATAGAAACTAGTCAAGGCAAAGGTGTTCAAAAACTAAAAATTTCTAATGGTGAAGTTTTTTGTAATGGGGAGTTATCTTCCTTTGAAACCCTTTGCAAACTATATAAGAAAGATTTTTTGGTTCAAGAAGCTGTAAAACAAAACAGTTTATTAAACGAAATTTACCCAAATTCCTTAAATACAATAAGAATGATGACATTAAGGCATAAAAATAGTGTAAACGTAATTTCCAGTGTATTAAGGTTAGGAAACAATGGATTAGAAGTTGATAATTATACATTGGGGGGGATTGCTGTTGGAGTTAATGAAAGTGGTGTATTAAATACATTTGGGACGGACAAGCATTTTAATAAATATTATGAACACCCTTATACAAAAAAGAGTTTTGATAATATAGCCATACCAGATTTCAATAAAGCAGTAAAAATGGTACAAGATCTTCATGAGAAAATATTATATTTTGATTTGATTTCTTGGGATATAGCTTTGAACAATGTAGGAGAGTTTGTTTTTATCGAGGTTAACCTAGGAGGTCAAGAAATTAACTTTCATCAAGCTAATAATGGTCCGTTATTTGGTAAAATGACAGAGAATATAGTAAAAGATACGCTTAGTAGTTAACTTCATAGATGAAAAGATAGGAAGAGGGTGATGAAGATGGTAAATATACTTAAACGAACTTTGAAAAACAATGAACTTACCCTAATGATGTACGATCAGTTGAAAGCTTTTTATTTTAAATATATGATAACTGATGAAAAATTAGTAAAAAAACGATTTAAACAAAGACTTGGACGAGAAGTTAACTTGAAAAGTCCAGCCACATTTGCTGATAAACAGCAATGGCTCAAGCTTAATTGGTATGATCCATTAGCAACAAAGTGTGCCGATAAGTATGAAGTTCGAGAAATTATAAAGGAAAAAATTGGAGAAGAGTATTTAAATGAAATTATTGCAATTTATGAATCTGTAAATGAAATTGATATTGATAAGCTTCCTGATAAATTTGTTTTAAAAGGGACTCATGGTTCTGGGTTTAACATTATCTGTAAAGATAAATCCAAAATGAACTGGGATGAAGAGTTTAAAAAAATGAGAAGATGGCTTAGGACAAATTATTACTTACAGAATCGTGAATGGGTTTATAAAGACCAAAAACCTAGGATTATTTGTGAGAAATTTTTAGCAGAGGATGATGAAATCAATAATCTTACAGATTATAAGTTCTTTTGTTTTAGCGGAAGACCTTTTTATTGTCAGGTTATAAGGGGTCGAGGAGAGAATGAGACTATAGATTTCTATGACTTAGATTGGAATCATATGCCATTTAATGGGCTTAGAGAACTTCCTATGTCTGATAAAAGATTTGATAAGCCTAGAAAGTATGAGGAAATGATTGAACTTGCAAAAGAGCTTGCTGGTGATTTCCCATTTGTTCGAGTTGATTTTTACTACGTTCAAGATGAAATAATATTTGGGGAGTTAACTTTTTTCCCGTTAAGTGGGATGGGTAAATTTACACCCGATGAGTGGGATTATAAGCTAGGACAATTGCTTAGCTTGCCAGATAGGAGGAGCTGATGGAAGTAGAATATAACGACTATCCAAAAGGTGAAATTCAATCTAAAAAGGATCTTAAACAGTTTCTTTTAATTGAATCTAAAAAGTATAGACGAAGAAACACTAGAAATCCTTTAATATTGATTACTGAGAGTGATTTTTTATGGAGACATAATATACTACTTAGAAGAACAGAATATTATATCAATACAAATAATACATTAATGAGTCTGATATACAAAATACTCTTATTAAGATTCCAAAATAAACATATGTTACATATACCTCCTAATTCTTTTGGCTGTGGGTTAAAGATAATGCATTTAGGCCCGATATTAGTAAACGGAAAAGTGAAAGCCGGGAAGAATATTTCTATCCATATTAATACAAGTATTGTCGCAGGAGGTCCTGGTAACGGTGTTCCAGTACTAGAAGACGGAATTGTAATTGGAGTTGGGGCTGTTATTTTAGGACAAGTTAGGATTGCGAAAAATATTGCGATTGGTGCCAATGCAGTTGTTAATAAAACATTTCTTGAAGAAAACATTGCAATTGCTGGTGTTCCTGCAAAGAAAATAAGTGATCATGGAAGAGTTACATGGTCAAACAATCATAAACAAAAAGATGAAAGTTGTTAATAAAGGGTGGTGTTAAAGAATTATATAAAAGTTAAGAAGTGAGAATCTGCTTTTAGTCATCTGAAGGGAACTATATTAGATAGTTGTGTAGAAATAATAGCTAAACTAAGAATAGAGGAAATGAGGCAATAATATGAAAATACTAATAACAGGTGCAGCCGGCTTCATCGGATTTCACCTTTCAAAGAAATTACTTGATGATTCCTATCAGATAATAGGAATTGACAACTTGAACGACTATTATGATCCAAGCTTAAAACAGTCTAGGCTTGAAATCTTAGGTAAGTACAACAACTTTAATTTCCATAAAGTAGATTTAAAAGACAAGGCTGCAGTGGATAATATCTTCGAAACTTACCATCCTACTCATGTCATAAACTTAGCGGCTCAAGCTGGAGTGCGGTACTCCATTGAGAATCCCTATGCTTATGTGGATTCAAACTTAACCGGATTTATGAATATCTTAGAGGCTTGTAGAAACTATCCAGTGGAGCATCTGCTTTATGCTTCTTCTAGTTCTGTCTATGGTGGGAATAAAGTAGCTCCATTCTCTACGAATCATAATGTAGATCATCCAGTGTCACTTTATGCAGCTACTAAGAAGTCAAATGAATTGATGGCTCATACCTATAGTCACCTTTATGGTATACCAACTACCGGACTTAGATTCTTTACGGTTTATGGACCATACGGAAGACCAGACATGGCTTACTTCTCATTTACAAATGACATCTTGGCTGAAAAACCTATCAAAGTGTTTAATCATGGAAAGATGGAAAGAGACTTCACATATATAGATGATATTGTAGAAGGTATTGTCAAGTTGATCGATAAAGCACCTGCTGCAAACATAGAGTGGGATGAAAGTAAGGACGATTTAAGTACAAGCTTTGCGCCTTACAAAATCTATAACATCGGAAATAACAATCCAGTGCAGTTAATGAGATTTATCAATGCTCTAGAGTCAGCACTAGGTAAAGAAGTAGAGAAGATATATATGGATATGCAACCAGGTGATGTACTTAGAACTTATGCAGACGTGAGTGATTTAGAAAGAGATATCAACTTTAAACCATCTACGAGTATTGAAGACGGGCTTAAGAAGTTCGTTGAATGGTATGAAGATTATTATAAAGTAGAGAAGTAAGTTTAAGACCTGGAAATGAACTAAATGATAATGAAAGCTATATTCAAATACAAACTATTAGGTCTTCAATTCTGAGAGCTTACATAATAAGGGGGTAAGAATCAATGAAAATAACTATTGCTGGAACAGGTTATGTTGGCCTGTCCAATGCCATACTTTTAGCGCAACACAATGAGGTCATCGCATTAGATATCATCAAAGAAAAAGTTGATATGATTAATAACAAGAAATCTCCAATTGCTGATCCGGAGATTGAAGAATATCTTGCAACTAAAGAACTTAATCTAACAGCAACAACAGATAATTACGAAGCCTTCAAAGAGGCTGAATATGTAATCATTTCTACACCTACTAATTACGATCCAGAGAAGAATTACTTCAACACAAGAACGGTAGAAGCTGTAATTGCAAATGTTCTTTCAATAAATCCAGATGCAGTAATGATTATTAAGTCTACAGTTCCTGTAGGATATACAGAGTCAATCAAAGAAAAATTTGATACAGAGAATGTTATCTTCTCTCCTGAATTTTTAAGAGAAGGTAAAGCACTTTATGATAACCTCTACCCATCTAGAATCGTTGTGGGTGAGCAGTCTGAGAGAGCTAAAGTGTTCGCTGAGCTACTAGCTCAAGGAGCAATCAAAAAAGACATTCCAATTCTTTATACTGATGCTACTGAAGCGGAAGCCATTAAACTTTTTGCTAATACTTACCTTGCTCTCCGTGTAGCGTACTTCAATGAGCTTGATTCCTATGCTGAAGTGAGAGGGTTGGATACTAAGCAGATTATAGAAGGTGTAGGGCTTGATCCACGCATTGGTACTCACTACAATAATCCTTCCTTTGGTTATGGTGGTTACTGCTTGCCTAAGGATACAAAGCAGTTACTGGCGAATTACCAGGATGTACCAAATAACATTATCGGAGCAATAGTGGATGCTAATAGAACCAGAAAAGACCATATTGCAGATATGATCATCAAGAGACAACCTAAAATTGTAGGTATCTACAGATTAACAATGAAGATGGATTCTGATAATTTCAGACAATCTGCTATCCAGGGAGTCATGAAACGTATCAAAGCTAAAGGTATCGAGGTTGTGGTGTTTGAACCTGCACTTCATGAAGACGAGTTCTATAGCTCAAGAGTTATCAAAGACTTTGATGAGTTCAAGCAAATCTCTGATATTATCGTTGCAAACAGATTATCTGATGAAATCAAAGATGTTGTGGACAAGGTTTACACAAGAGATATATTTAGTAGAGATTAAAAGGAGATAATACAATGTTTGAAGATATGAGAGACGTTTTTACAAAGGTAATCGAACTGGCAAGAGAGAAAAGAGGCGTTCAGGATACAACCAAAGATTTCACCATAGAAAGTATGAAGAATTCTCCCTATTTTATCGCAAGAAAGAAACTAACGGATTATCTTGACTCATTGAGTTATGATCAAGTAAAAATTGTTCAGACTGTAATGTATGTAGGCAGAGATACTTCTTATGAAATGACGAATATCAATCCAGAAGATTTGTATGAAGAAGTATTTAATTCTCTGACTTGGCACGAAGATAAAAGCATCGAGATCAGCCAAATTGCACAGAAATCACCACTGGATGACTATCTTATTAGAGGTATGGAGCTACTAAAGATATAAGCTAAGCCAACGGACTTTTAGTAGGTAACAGTGCTGAGCATTGATTTATTGAACTGAACAAGCCTTTCCACCTCTCCCCAACTCCCCAAGAAACTATTCAACCACATAAGTAAATTTTGGGAATCTTATATGAGGCTTAGTATAAGTAATAAGGGTTACATCAACTAAAGCTTAGATTTGAGAGATTAGGATTTGAGAGGTGCCGGACACGGACAAGTGGACAAGTTGATTAGGGTGATGGAGAGATGAGCAGCTATACAGAATAAACAGATAGGCAAATAGACTGGTATCAAGATCGGTAGTGATGATGATATTCGAGATGGGGTCATTTTAGCTCAATCTGGTTGATAGACCTGATTGCTTTGACATCCCTGATAGGCTGTGATGGTAACTTTTCAGATTGGTAGTGAAAGATAACGGACAATATAGGAATGCAGACATAACACATCAAAGAGAACGGGTATGAGAAGAGTAAGTTAGATAGCTTTGCCCGTTTTATTTATAAATAAAGGTGTCAGAATATTGTATTAATGGTTATTGTGTGGAGAGGTGAGTAACATGGACGTGGATGAATATAGAAATATGATTAGCGAGTTTTCAGACTTGCCATTATTTAATGAGACGTGCAGCTTCTATTATGATGAGACCGGGAACGTCCGCAAGTTTAGATTGACAGAGAATGGTGTGAATGCAGAAGGAGGCATTACTAACGACTTTATTCTCGGCGGCGTGTTATTTAAGGGTGATACACCTCCATGCGATGTAGACAGATTATTTGATGAGCTGAAAATCAATGCATCAGAAATTAAGTTTAAGACATTAGCTGGAAGAGGAGCTGACTTCTGGACAGCAATAAGCAAGAAGTCAATTCAGCAATTTCTTTCATGGCTTGATAGTAGCGGACTCTATGTACATTATGCTACATTAAATAATATGTACTTTTCTATCGTAGATATTGTTGATTCTCTATTTGCTGCCCAGCCACAGTTCAATTTTGGACTAGAGTGGGCACAAGCTTTGAAGGCCAGTTTACATAGATTTGTTATAAACCATATGGATGAGATCCTTCCTCTACTCCATGGCTACAATTATCCAAGCTTAGATAAAGAAGATATTAAGAATTTTTGTTATGAGCTGAGCGATCTCATACAATCCTACGGTGACGAAGATTTCTATCTAGAGAATTTCCGGCAATTACTGAAAGCAAATGGACGCAAGGGAGAGCTAGTCTTTATAGAAGATAACACGCCTGGTTTATTAGTGGAGGAATATTTTTTACTAAGAGATGGTAGGTGTGCATTTTATAAAGATTCCCTGCATTATTTTGATGAAGAAGCTGAGGCAGAATTAGCCTTAAAAAATACAATCTACACTCTAAAAGGTGAGAAGCTGTCCAATTTCAAATTCATTAATTCCAAGAATGAGCGACTGATACAGATATCTGATGTTTGGGTGGGATTGCTCGGAAAGTTATTTGCAGAGTTAGATCAGTCTACACCAGAAATGATCATTAGCAAAATGGAATCACTTACTCAGGAGCAGAAGGAATGCATCCGTATAATCAACTCACTTGTAGACAGATCTGAAAGACTTCACAGGGGATTGATTCAGAGTGTGAATAGTATTGAGATGGTGCAGTACAGAGGGCTATTATTAGGGTTACTAGGAGATTTAGCAAAATAAGATTAAAAGAAATTCCATAGGAGGGGAAGGCCCATGTACATATCAAGAATTGATATTGAAAACTATAGAAACTTCGAGTCTGTGTCTGTGCGTTTTAAAGACGGAATAAATTTATTAATTGGACAAAATAATTCTGGAAAATCAAATTTGATTAGAGCTTTAGCTTTGATATTTGATTCATCTGTTAAAAAGCAACTCTCAATTGATGATATATACAATAATATCTCCTTAGAGAAACTTAAACAACACTCGCCAAAGATTTCAATTGGTGTGCAAATAACTCAATCTGATAATGAAAATTTGATGGGAGATGAGTTGGTTACAGTTAGTAACTGGTTAACATCATTACAAGAACCATATCAAGCAATGGTTCAATATGAGTTCTTTTTACCTGAATCTGAGGAAGCTAGATATTTAGAAGATGTTATCAATGCTTCAAATGTATCAGATGTTTGGCAAATCATTAAAACTAAGTTTATAAGGCACTATATTAATAAGACCTGGGTGGGTAATCCGGAAAACCAAGTATCAATTGATGCGGAGAGCTTGAATAAATTTGATTTTCAATTTTTAGATGCCATCAGAGATGTGGAACGAGATATGTTTTCTGGAAGAAATACTCTACTCAAGAATGTAATAGATTTTTTTATGGATTACGACATTAAGTCCGATAAAGAGTTAACTGAAGAGCAACAAACAGAAAAAATTAAAAGTAGAAGAGAGTCTTTTGAAATTGTTTCTAAGGAATTAATTGAAAAGCTTCAAGAGAGATTGAAGAGTGGAAATAAGGAAATTTTGTCTTATTCTAATGATATTGGTGCTTCCTTTGATAACTCGACACCAGATTTTGAAGGTAAAATAAGTGAGAGTGAATTATATTCCGTTTTACAACTGATTGTAAAACAAAACACTGGAATGAATATACCAATTTCAAATAATGGCCTTGGCTATAACAATCTAATCTTTATGTCATTATTGCTAGCAAAGATGCAAGTAGATTCTAATGGTAAATACTTAGGAAGTAATGCAAAAGTATTTCCAGTATTAGCTATAGAGGAACCTGAAGCACATTTACATCCTACTATGCAATTTCAGTTTATGAAATTTCTGAAGAAGAATATAAAAGAAAAAAAGGTAAAGCAAGTATTTATTACTTCACATTCTACCCATATCACTTCATCTACAAGCTTAGATGATATTATCTGCTTTTATAAAGAAAACGGCAAGACCGGAATATCATATCCAGGAAAAGTTTTCTATAATATAAATGAGCATCAGAATAGTGAATGTAAAGAGGATAGCAAAAAATATGTACAGAGATTCCTAGACGCAACAAAATCAAATATGCTTTTCGCTGAAAAAGTTATCTTTGTTGAAGGCATAGCCGAACAACTATTGATACCAATCTTTGCGGAATACTTGAACAAACCTCTAGAAGAAAATCATATTTCTGTAATCAATATTGGTGGGAGATACTTTGAACATTTTCTTTATTTGTTTGATGGTAATAAAGACGGAACAATAAAGCGTAAGATTGCATGCATAACAGATTTAGACCCAACGAGGAAAGAAAAAGATAGGAGTAATACAAAGTCAAAAAGGTGCTATCCATATGAGCTGAATATAGAGCCAATGAAGTATGAATACTCAGTGAATGATAGCATGGTTAAGTATAAAGATGATGGGCATCCCAATATTCGTTCATTCACTCAAGATGAGGTTTTTGGTAAGACACTCGAGTACCAATTGGCTTTTGAAAATGAGAATAGCAGGCTATTATTAACCCCATCGCTTCAAAATTATACTGAGCTAGAGGATATTATCATATTATTAGAGCAAGAAAAAAATACTGAAGACCTTTTAGAAAAGCTTAGAGATAGCGATGAAAACAAAAGGATTACGGATTCAATTAGAACTGCTAATAGGGATACATGGGATGTAGAATTGAAGAAGAAGGCTGTATTTGCATCAAGATATCTTAATTCTGTTGGTAAAGGTGAAAATGCTTTAGAACTATCTGTGGCCTTAAAAGAGAATTTAGAAAAAAGAGGCACAGAGGAATATCAGAATTTTAATGTTCCAAATTATATTCGTGAAGCTATTGAATGGATGTGCGAAGGTCTATGATTATAACAGCTAAAGATAAAATAAATATTGATGAGGATTTTAAAGTTGAGGCTGGACCAGGAGCAGGGAAGACAGAGTTTTTGGTTAACCACATAAAAAATATTATTGACAACTCTGATAGGCTATCCAATTCCAGGAAAATAGCTTGTATTACCTATACGAATATAGCAGTGGAAACTATTCTGAAAAGGGTTGGTAAAAACGCATCAAATATGATTGAAGTCACCACAATTCATAGCTTCTTGTATAAGAATGTAGTTAAGCCTTATTGTTCTTTCATTCCTGAGGAATATGAGTTGTGTGCCAAGAAAGTCAAAGGACATGATGATTTATACATCAGTACTAAATATATTCGTGAGTGGTTTGAAGACGGTGATTTTAGTGGCTTGAAGCATCCTAACTCAAAAAATCAGGTTTTAGGATTTCCAGCATTGACGCAAGCTTTACAAAGTTGGCTTTTATCTATGAAATGCACTTTTAATAACGAAGTACCTACTTTTGAATGTGAAAACACAAAAGCTGTTGGATATGATAAGGATAACAAGCCTGTTAGGCTAAATAAGAAAAATTTAGAAGTATTGTCCAGCAAAATTATCGATTTGAAAAGAATTTATTGGAGAAAAGGTAAGCTTGATCACAATGATGTTTTATATTTTTCATATGTGCTCATCGATCAATATCCATTCATCCTAGAAATACTAAGGGCTAAGTTCCCATATATGTTTATAGATGAATACCAAGATACCAATCCAATTCAATCATACATTTTAGATCAAATAAGAAAAAAAGAAACTGTAGTGGGTGTAATTGGAGATAAGGCTCAATCAATATATGGTTTTCAAGGTGCGAATCCCAAATTATTTGAGTCTTTTAATTCAGGTGATTCATGTCACTATACCATCAATAATAATCATAGGTGCTCTAATAAAATTATCAAATTATTGAATGACATCCGTGAAGACATAATTCAGGAATCTACGGTGGAAAAAAATTACGATGAAGTAGTAATATATGTAGGTGATAGAATCAAAGCATACAAAAAAGCATGTGAAGAGTGTCAAGGGGGCACCGTTACTTCTCTCTCAAGAGACAATATTACTTCAAATGCAATGAAGAAAGAAATTGATAATTATAATCTTAATAAGAAATTGTTGGATCAGTTCAACACGGACGATTCTAATGATAAACGCAGAGACTACATTTTATCTTTTATAAGTGCTATAGAACTAGCTCAAAATGGGAATATAAAAGAATCAATTAAAAAAATTGAATGGATTTTCAGGAATGAAAATGATTCAAAAAAAGTGGCCTTGTTTTCTCTAACCAAAATCCTAGCGTTCTACGATCAATACTGTGATAAATCTTTAATGGATTTTTATAATTCAATTTCAAATACATTAGAACCTAGTTTACCTAAAGTTACTAGAGGTGCACCTAAAATTTTCTATGAAAGCGTGTCATATAATGAGATAGCGATTTGCATTAACATAACAGAAGACTCTAGTAACCATGTAACTATTCATAAAGCAAAGGGAGCTGAGTTTGATGCTGTTTTTATAGTAGATAGTAAATACTTAAAGAAATTTCTACTAGAACCAGATTTAAATAGCAATGAAGAGCATAGAGTTTTTTATGTAGCATTGAGTAGAGCTAGAAATAGATTATTTTTACAATTGGATGAATTAAAACAAAGTGAAGAAATAGCAATCAAACATAGATACCCTTATCTTATTTTTGATAGGGTATAAGAGAATAGTTAAGGAGGCCTTTCAGTCATGGACAAACACACATTCAAAGGTACAATAATTTCAGTTCAGCCGTGGATCCGTCTGACGGGCTTTTTCTATATATGGCTCTTTGTCAACTGTAGTGGGTAGATGAAAAGCTAACATCTAGAGAGGACGAACTTCGTTCTCTCTTTCTTTATCTCTTTTTTGTTTTTAGGAGATAAGCTGAAAAGGGCTCTCCCCAGCCCTTTTCACTGTTCAAAGCAATCAAAATCCGTTTTTTAAAGTTTTCAAAGTTCCTGAAACCAAAGGCATTTCTCTTAATGACTTTGATGAGATTATTGGTAG
>RRZT010983054.1_pt1 | contig 19391 bp, 13 predicted proteins | sample 2165551 | NCBI WGS metagenome assembly RRZT01 (sample SAMN10456910, study PRJNA506462) | wastewater metagenome | biome: wastewater; feature: sludge; material: wastewater sludge; isolation source: wastewater sludge with Escherichia coli K12::gfp cells carrying plasmid... | place: USA: Moscow, Idaho... | reverse complement strand
TGATGGGGACACGATGCCCGCATACTGCCACGATGCCGGTCCTGGCGCAGCCGGGCGGTTAGCCTGCGAGACGTGCGCCCTGCCAATCACACCCCTGACCCCCCCGTGGGGTTCCGGCAGGCACTGGCGCAGCTGCGGGCCTTGGTCCCCCGATCCGAGATCGAGGTGGTCGAAGCTCCTGCCCCGACACGGTTGGCGCCGTACGCGATCGCGTTGACCGCCGACGTCGTGGTCGACGACGACGAGAAGGGCACCGGACGCCTCGTCCTGCTGCATGACCCCGACGGGCAGGACACCTGGGAAGGCAACTGGCGCGTCGTGGTGTTCGCCAAAGCCGCCCAGGAACCCGAGATGGCCGGCGACGCCATTCTGAACGACGTCGGCTGGTCCTATCTGACCGATGCCCTCGCCGATGGCGGCGCCGCCTACACGGCGTTCGGTGGGACAGTCACGACCACGTACTCCCAGCCGTTCGGCGCCATGGCGGGCCGCGAACCCTCCGTCGAGCTCGAGGTGCGGGCCTCGTGGACCCCTGCGACAGACGACATCGCGGTGCATGCCGTCGCCTGGCATCTGCTGCTGGCCCAGTTGGCCGGGTTGGAACCGATTCCGCCCGGTGTGTCCCAGTTGCGTCGCTGAACCCACCACGCCTGCGAGGCGGCGCCCGACCATCGTTCGACCGCGGCCAATCCCCTCGCCTGAGCGGACAAGTTCAAGCAAAACAGGAAACCCGCCGATCTGACAGGCAAGGTGGACTCGGGAGGCGGCGTGAGTTCTATGACTGTCAGCACTGTTCGGCGGCCGTTGCCGCGCTTGTCCGCCCTGCTCGTCACGGCTGATTCCGAGCACCGGCGCAAGTGGAGCGGCCCCCTGCGCAGCGTTGGCATCGGCCGCGTCTTGGAAGCCCAGGGGCCAAACGACGCCGTCACCCGCGGCCGCATGGCCACCGACCACGGGGTGTGTGTGGTTGAGGCCGCACCTCAGGATGGGGCGATCCTGCAGGTCATCCGTGAGCTGCGCCGTCAGGGGTGGCACCGACTGGTCCTCGTCAGCCCACGCAGCGACGACAACACCGTACGACTGGCCATGGCGGCGAAGATCCGCAGTTTCGTGGTCACTCGGGACGCGCACCCCGCGGGACACGCCCCCGACAGCGCTCGACCCAGGGACGTACGTCCCGGCGGGCGCCCTGATTTGTCCGAACGTGAGGTCCAGGTGGTGCAGTTCGTCGCCAACGGGCACACGAACCGCGAGATCGGCGAGGAACTGAACCTGTCGGCTCTCACCGTGAAGAGCCACCTGTCCCGTATCGGCCGCAAACTGGGGACCGGCGACCGCGCACAGATGGTCGCCATCTGTATGCGGACAGGACTGGTCCGCTGAGCGCTACCCTTCGGGCTAGTGACTGAGACACCCGCGACCGCAACCGAGGCCGAGCCCCTCGCCCTGCCGGTGCTGCGCGCGCCCAGGGATGGCGTCCCGGTTCTGACGGACTCCCCGCCGGCATTGGCGGAAGTCGCCGCCCGTTTCGCGGCCGGCACCGGACCGGTCGCCCTGGACGCCGAGCGCGCGTCCGGCCACCGCTATCACCAACGCGCCTACCTGATCCAACTACGCCGAGAGGGAGCCGGGACCGCGCTGGTGGACACCGGCGAACTCACACAGGTCGCCCCGCTGGTATCGGCCCTGGCCGGAACCGAATGGATCCTGCACGCATCGACCCAGGACCTCCCGTGTCTGGCGGAACTGGGTCTTCGGCCCACCACCCTCTTCGACACCGAACTGGCCGCCCGACTGCTCGGACTGCCACGCGTGGGCCTGGCCGGTCTCGCCGAGGATCTGCTGGGCGTCGGGCTGGCCAAAGGCCACGGCGCCGCGGACTGGTCCAAACGCCCACTTCCGGCGGAGTGGCTGACCTATGCCGCACTCGACGTGGAACTGCTGTCGCAGATGCGCGAGATCTTGCTCGACCGCCTCGGGGCTGCCGACCGGCTTGGCTGGGCACAGCAGGAGTTCGACTATCTGACGACCTGGCAGCCCCGAGTCCGCACCGATCCGTGGCGACGTACTGCCGGTATCAACAAGGTGTCGGACCCGCGGGCGTTGGCCACTGTGCGCGAGTTGTGGCTGGAGCGCGACGAGATCGCTCGTGCCGCCGACCAACCCGTCGGCCGCATCATGAAGGACGACGTCATCGTCGCGATCGTCAAGGCCGCCCCGGCGACGCAACAGGATCTGGCCGACTTGCCCAACATGCGCCCGCAGCGCCGTCGGGTGCACCGCTGGTGGCGCGCGGTGCAGCGGGCCGGGGCGCTGCCCGATGACCAACTGCCCTCGCGCCACGTCGAGGACGTCCCCCCACCCCAGCGCGCGTGGGAGCGTCGCGACCCGGCTGCTGCCGCGCGCCTGAGTGCGGTGCGCGCCGCCGTGACCGCCCGGGCTGATGAACTGACGATCCCCACCGAGGTCCTGGTCTCTCCGGATCCGGTCCGGGCCGTCGTGTGGCAGGCGGGCGGGCCTCTGCCACAGGCGGAGGTCGAGGCGCACCTCACCGCCTTGGGTGTGCGCCGTTGGCAGATCGAGCAGGTGGCCCCGCTCATCAGCGCAGCCCTGCAGTAGCCCGTGAGGCGTGATGCACGACACAGGTGCCGGTCGCGGCCGTTAGGTTACTGGCGAGTAATATGGCGGTACGCCGCGCCCTGTGACGGGCGCCTGCCCATCGGGAGCAGCTGTGACCAGTGTCCGCAACGTAGTGTTCGTCGACGGTGTGCGCACCCCGTTCGGCAAGGCCGGCAAGAAGGGGATCTTCGCCGAGACCCGGGCTGACGACATGGTCGTCAACGTGTTCCGCGAGCTGGTGAGACGCAACGAATCCCTGCCGTTGGACCGCATCGACGACGTGGCGGTGGCTGCGACGACGCAGGTGGGCGACCAGGGCCTGACAATCGGTCGCTCGGCAGCGCTGTTGGCCGGCTTCCCCCGCAGCGTCCCCGGCTACAGCGTCGACCGAATGTGCGCGGGCGCCATGACCTCTGTGACCACCTTGTCGGCGCCGATCATGGCCGGGATGTATGACATCGCCGTGGCCGGTGGCGTCGAGCACATGGGCCGCCACCCGATGGGCGAGGGAGTCGACCCGAACCCGCGGTTCCTGTCGGAGAAGCTCGTCGACCCCGAGGCGCTCCTCATGGGCAAGACCGCCGAGAACCTGCACGACCGCTTCCCGCACCTGACCAAGGAACGCGTCGACGCGTTCGCGGTCGCGTCTCAGGAGAAAACGGCCAAGGCATACGCGGACGGCAAGATCCAGCCGAACCTGGTCCCCGTCGCCACGCGCTCCGCCGAAAAGGGATTCGGACTGGCCACAGTGGACGAACCCCCCCGGCCCGGCACCACAATGGAGAGCCTCGCCGCCCTCAAGACGCCGTTCCGCCCCCACGGCCGCGTCACTGCGGGCAACGCCGCCGGCCTCAATGACGGCGCCACCGGAGCGATCCTGGCAGCCGAAGAGGTCGCCCAGGAACTCGGCCTCACCACCAAGATGAAGCTCGTGTCGTTCGCCTTCGCCGGGGTCGACCCCGAGGTCATGGGCATCGGCCCTGTCCCCTCCACCCAGAAGGCACTTGCCAAGGGCGGCCTCACCATCGACGACATCGGCCTTTTCGAGGTGAACGAGGCCTTCGCGGTCCAGGTGCTGGCGTTCCTCGACCACTTCGGCATCGCCGACGACGACCCCCGAGTGAACCCCTACGGGGGCGCCATCGCCGTCGGCCACCCCCTGGCTTCCAGCGGCATCCGGTTGATGACGTACTTGGCCAGCGAGTTCGCCGAGCACCCGGAGGTCCGCTACGGCCTGACCACCATGTGCATCGGTCTCGGCATGGGCGGAACAGTCATCTGGGAGAACCCCAACTACGACGGGAAGGCCTGACCATGAGCGACGTCCCCACCAGCGTCACCACTGAGATCCCCACCACGCTGGCCGACCTGGCCATCGACGAATCACTGCTCGGCGATGAGGTCGTGACCCACGCAAAGTTCCAGGTCGTAGCGTCGCCCGTCGGCGACTTCAACTTCGGACTCATCACGCTCGACAACGGGTTCGACCACACCAAGCCGAACACGTTCGGTCCGAAGGGGCTACTCGAACTCAACGCTGCCCTCGATGCCGCCGCGCAGGCTGACATCAAGGCACTGGCCATCGTGGGCAAGCCGTTCATCTTCGCCGTCGGCGCGGACCTGACCGGGGTCCCCCTGATCACGTCGCGCGAGATGGCGCTCGGCATCGCCAAACTCGGGCACAAGGTACTGGGGCGCCTCAGCGACTTCCCGGTGCCCACCTTCGCGCTGGTCAACGGCGCGGCGATGGGAGGCGGTCTGGAGTTGGCACTGCACTGCAACTACCGCACCATCAGCGAAGGCGCGGCGGCGATCGCCCTGCCGGAGTGCTTCCTGGGCCTCGTGCCCGGATGGGGCGGGGCCTGGCTGCTCCCGAACCTGATCGGGCCGCAGAAGGCGCTGCAGGTCATCGTGTCCAACCCCATGGCGCAGAACCGCATGCTCAAGCCCAAGCAGGTCATGGAACTGGGTATCGCCGATGCCATCTTCTCGCCGGCTGACTTCATCGAGCAGTCCCTCGCATGGGCGGCTGGCGTCGTCAACGGCGACGTCACCGTGACCCGTGCCGACATCGCCCGCGACGAGACCTGGGATCAGGCCGTCGACACAGTCCGCGCCGGGCTCGATGCCCAGTTCCACGGCGCCGCACCCGCGCCGGTGCGCGCGGTCGACCTGGTGGCTGCGGCGAAGGACTCCGACGCCGCAACTGGCTTCGCGGCCGAAGACGAGGCCCTCGCGGACCTGATCATGAGCGATGAGTTGCGTGCCGGCTTGTACTCGTTCGACCTGGTCCAGAAGCGTGCCAAGCGCCCCGTCGGCGCCCCGGACAAGTCCCTGGCCCGGCCGGTCTCGAAGGTGGGCGTTGTCGGCGCCGGCCTGATGGCCAGCCAGATGTGCATGCTCTTCGTGCAGCGCCTCGAGGTTCCCGTGGTGATGACCGACCTGGATCAGGCGCGTGTCGACAAGGGGGTGGCCTACGTCCACGGCGAGATCGACAAGCTCCAGGCCAAGGGGCGTATCAACCAGGACAAGGCGAACCGGTTCAAAGCCCTGGTCACCGGAGCGACGGACAAGGCGGCGTTCGCGGATGCCGACTTCGTCATCGAAGCTGTGTTCGAGGACCTCAAGGTCAAGCAGCAGGTGTTCGCCGAGTGCGAGGCTGTCGTTTCGGACACCTGTGTCCTCGCCACGAACACGTCCTCCCTGTCGGTGACCGACATGGCCGCGGACCTCAAGCATCCAGAACGAGTCGTGGGATTCCACTTCTTCAATCCGGTGGCAGTCATGCCTCTGCTCGAGATCGTGCGGGCCGAACAGACCGACGACGCAACACTCGCCACGGCGTTCGCGGTGGGCAAGCAGTTGAAGAAGTCGTGTGTGCTGGTCAAGGACGCCCCGGCGTTCGTCGTCAACCGCCTGCTCACCCGCTTCTTGGGCGAGGTCACCCGCAGCGTCGACGAAGGCACCCCCTTCGATGTCGCCGACAGCGCCCTGGACCCGCTGGGCCTGCCGATGTCCCCGTTCGTCCTGCTGCAACTGGTCGGGCCCGCGGTTGCCTACCACGTGGCCGAGACCATGCACGCGGCCTACCCTGATCGCTTCTATGTGTCGGAGAACCTGGGTCGCGGAGTCGAGGCCGGGATCACTGGCATCTGGGACTTCGATGCGCAGGGCAACCGCACGGTGAAAGCTGCTGTGGCCGAGGCGTTCGTGCAGGGCGATTCACCCCAGACCGCCGAACAGGTTCGCGACCGCGCCCTGAATGCGATGGCGCAGGAGATCCAGATCATGCTGGACGAAGGCGTCGTCGCCGAGGTTCAGGACATCGACATGTGCATGATCCTGGGCGCCGGCTGGGGCTTCCACCTGGGGGGCATCAGCCCTTACCTGGATCGGGCCGGAGTGGCGCAGAAGGTCAACGGCAAACGTTTCCTGCCCGCCGGCGTCGCGTCGGTTCCCGTCTGACGCCGTCGCCAACGGTTCGTTTCAGGAGGCCTGGTCCGAGCGCGCGCGCAGCGGGCGCTGCCTGGGCAACTCCGGTGACTCCGGGATCTCGGGACGACCGAACAAGTAGCCCTGGCCATGGTCACATCCCATGCGGCGCAGTGCCTCGGCCTGTTCGCGGGTCTCGATGCCCTCGGCGACGGTCACCAGCTCGAGTCGGTGCGCCAGACTGACGATCGTGGCCACGATGTTGGCTGACTCCAGGTCCTCGTCCACTCCCATCACGAACGACCGGTCGATCTTGACGATGTCCGCGTTGAGTTGGCGCAGCTGACCGAGGCTGGAGTAGCCCGTCCCGAAATCATCGATGGCGAACGTCACCCCGGCCGTGCGCAGGGAGGCGACATTGGCTGCCACAGTCTCGTCGAAGTGGACCAGGACCGACTCAGTGATCTCAATCGTGAGCTGCGACGGGTCGACACCTGCCGCATGCAACCGCGTCAGGACGTGCAGGGGGAAGTCGGGATCGCGCAGCTCATCGGCTTCGGCGTTGACCGAAAGGCCCCCCGCCGTCAGATTGCCGCGGTGGGCCGCGTGGTCGGCCAGCGCCCGCTCCAGCACGATCCGGTCCATGGCGGCGATCAGGCCCGCCGACCGGGCGATGTCGAGGAACTCCACGGGCGGCAGGATCCGGCCGTCACTGGTGCGCAGACGCACCAGCGCCTCGTGACTGATGACCGACCCGTCGGCGAGGCTCACGATCGGCTGATACGCCACGGCCATGCTGCCCGCCCCGATCGACCGGAAGAGTTCGCGTCTGACGTCCAGCGCCGCCTCCGCCTGGTCCCGCATGGCCGCGGCGTAGAACTCGACGTGGCCATCACCCCCCCGTTTGGCCCGGAACAGGGCAAGCTCCGCCTGCCGGACCAGTTCCGCGGCGGAGATGGCCGACTCGTGGGTGACAGTCGCCCCGAAGGACACGGATAGCACGACGGCATCTCGTTCGACCTCGATGGCACTGTGCAGGGCCTCTTGCAGGCGTCCGACGAGGACGGCCACGGCCTCCTGACTACGGCCCTCCACCACCACCGCGAACTCATCGACTCCCAACCGGGCCACGATCTCGCCTTCTTGGCAGGTCCGTTGGATCCGGGCGGCCACCCGCTTGAGGATCACATCGCCCAGCCTGGAGCCGACGGAGTCGGTCACCGCCCGGAACCCGTCGATGTCCAGCACCACCAAGCCCAACGAGCCGGTCGTGTCGCCCAGTCGGTGCAGCGCGCCGTCGAGGCGGTCCCCGAGTGCCGTGCGGTTGAACAAGCCAGTCTCAGCGTCGAAGAGTGAATGGCGAGCGACCTCACCCTCGGCGGCCCGCCGGGCTGTCACGTCTTCGAGGTGGACCAGGTATTCGCGGTCGGAGCCGTAGTCCAGAGGCGTCACCGTGACGATCACACGACGGTCAGTACCCACCTTGGTGTGCATGGCCACCTCGGCCTGCGGACTCCAAGCGTCGTCACGCGGTTGGAACAGGGCCACGACGGCGCCCCGATCAGCGACCGGAAGCCAACGAGACAAGGGCTTGCCCCGTACCTGCTCGTGGGTCAGCCCGACGATCCTTGCGAACGCCGGGTTGGCGTCACTGATCACCGGCAGCCCCTCGACAAGACCCCTGACGCGCACGGTGGGAACCGGTGAGCGGGCGAACATCGCGTTCAGGAGAGCGTCCGCAGGGGGCTCCCCCGGACCTGCGTCACGTCGCGAGGGCCACAAGCGTCGCAATCGGGAAGTCACGTTGTCACCTGCACCGGTGAGCCGAACAGATAGCCCTGGGCCAGGTCGCAGCCGTTCAGGCGTAGGAAGTCCGCTTGAGCGGGCCGCTCGACACCTTCGGCGATCACGGTGAGGCCCAAGTCGTGCGCGACGGAGATGACCGCGGACACGATGCTCTCGTCGGCCGGGTCAGATCCGAGTCCTGACACGAATGAGTGATCGATCTTGATCATGTCCACGGGGAGGTCGCGCATGGCTGTCAGTGAGGACAGTCCGGTACCGAAGTCGTCCAGAGCGATCCGGAACCCCGCTGCGCGCAGACGCCGCATGGTGGTGAACGCCGGACCGTTGGCACCCATCAGGTGAGACTCCCCGACTTCGATGACAATGTCTGCGGGCTGAAGTCCCATGCCGAGGACCCGCCCCAACAGCATGTGGACGATGCGCGAGTTGGCCAGGAACCGCACCGACACGTTGACGCCCAACCAGGCGGCGCCGGCCTCACCGCGCTTGTCCCGCAGCCATTCCAGGCCGAGGTCGATCACTCGGGAGTCGATCTTGCTCACCAGCCCCGACTCTTCGGCGGCCGGCAGGAAGTGCTCCGGCGTGAGCAAGCGACCGTCGGTCGAGATGATGCGAGCGAATGCCTCGTACCCCGCCACCGTGTTGTCGCGCAGGTGGAACACCGGTTGGACGCTGATCCGCATCAGGCCCTGATCTAACGCCTCTCGGGCAAGGTCGACCATGCGCACCCGGTCTCGGGCGCGGTCCTCGAGGTTGGCCGCGAAGAAGTCCACACGGTTGCGGCCCCGCTCCTTGGCCAAGTACATGGCCAGGTCGGAACGGCGCAGCAGATCCTCGCCGGAGGTCGCGGGGTCGGACGTCTGAGCCACCCCCACCGATGCGCTGAGCTGGTGCAGCCGGCCGTGGGAGTCGAAGGGTTCATCGAGCGCGGCACGGACCCGCTCGGCGACCATCGCGGACTCCGAGGACGACTCCAGGGCGTCGCACACCACCACGAACTCGTCGCCTCCCATGCGGGTGACCACGTCGTCGCGCCGCACTGCCAGGCTGATGCGCCGCGCCACCTCTTTGAGCACGCTGTCGCCGACCCGGTGGCCGTAGGTGTCGTTGATGTTCTTGAACCCGTCGAGGTCGACGAACATGACGGCCACGGTGCCCGGCTGGCGCCCCAGCCGCGCCACCACCCGCGCCAAGTGGCTCATCAGGACCGCACGGTTGGGCAGGCCCGTCAGTGGGTCGTGGGAGGCACGGTGAGCCAGTGCCTGTTCCGCCTTGCGGAATGCCGTGATGTCATCCAGGGTCACGACCAGCATCCCGTGCTCTCCCATGTCGGGGATGTACGTCGTAGCCAGCGCAACCCACACGACTCCCCACCCGGGTCGGACCATCCGGATCTGGGCGCGCCGCGACGGGTCCAACAGGTTCTCGAGACCGGACCCGAGCACCACCTCGTCATCGGGGTGCACGAATTCCTGCAGTCGGTGGCCCAGGACCTCGTCGTTCCCGGCGCCCAGGAGTTGCAGGAAGGATTCGCTGACCGCCTCGATGCTGCCCGTCTCCCGCTCCCCCGCTGGTGGCTGGGCAACGTTGATCACCAGGGTCGGCGTGGGCGTGAGTCGGAAGGCGAGGTAACCCACACCTCGCCCGTCGGGCGCCGCGCCCTGCGCCGACTCGTTCATGGCTTAGCCCTCCATCGCCCTCAGGCTAACGACTGAAATGGGCTGATTCGCGTGGAGCAGATACCGGTCTACGCGCCCCGATCAGCATCGGGGCGGCCGACACGCGCCCCGATCGCCACCGGGGCGGCCTCAGGAGTCGAGGGAGACCAGGGCCTTGGAGACCGACTCGGCGATCCCTTCGGGGGTGAGTCCTTGCGCGGTCAGGATGGAGGCCCTGGTGCCATGCGCCAGGAATTGCGGCGCGACCCCGAGAGACAGGACGGGTGCGGGGGCGAGGGCGGTGGCGATCGCAGAGCCCACACCACCTTGGCGGCTGCCGTCCTCCACACAGACCACCAGCGGCGCCGTGCGGGCCAGGTCAGCAAGGCTCTCTGACACCGGCAGCACCCACCGGGGATCGACCACGGTCGCCGCGATGCCCTCCTCGACCAGGATCTGGCCGGCCTCGACACAGACTCGGCCCATCGGCCCGACTCCCACCAGGAGGACGTCGGAGCCCCACTCGGCCAGGACATCCACGGCACCGCTGCGCCGCAGGGCGGGGAGGGGGTCCGGCAGCGACCCTTTGGGGAACCGGAGGGTCGTGGGCCCGTCGGACACCGACAGGGCCTCGCCAAGGGCGGCGGTCAGCGTGGCGGCGTCGCGGGGTGCCGCCACCCGCATCCCGGGGATACCGGCCAGCAACGGCAGATCCCACATCCCGTTGTGACTGGCACCGTCGTCTCCGGTGATCCCCGCACGGTCCAGGACGAACGTGACCGGCAGATTGTGCAGCGCCACGTCCATCAGCACCTGGTCGTAGGCCCGGTTCAGGAACGTCGCATAGACCGCCACCACCGGGTGGGCGCCACCCATCGCCAAGCCGGCAGCGCTGGTCACGGCGTGCTGCTCCGCGATGCCGACATCGAAGCAGCGCGACGGATGTACTGCCGCGAAGTCGCTCAGACCGGTGGGACCCGGCATCGCCGCAGTGATCGCGACCACCTCCGGTCGGCGGCCGGCTTCGGCGATGAGGGCCTCGGAGAAGGCGCGGGTCCACGTCGGAGTCGGTGCAGCTGTGGGCCGACCGGTGACGGGATCGATGACGGGAACGCCATGGAAATGATCCGCCTCATCGGTCTCGGCGGGGCCGTACCCACGCCCCTTCTGGGTCAGACAGTGGACGATGACCGGTCCGGGGTAGCGGGCGGCTCGCGTCAACGTGCTTTCGACCAGCTCGATGTCATGCCCGTCGATGGGGCCGATGTACTTGATGCCCAGATCCTCGAACATCCCCTGCGGGGCAACGATGTCTTTGACCCCCTTCTTGACACCGTGAAGGGTCTCGAACACGGGGCGCCCCACGACCGGCGTCCGATTCAGCGTGCGCCTGCCCCAGCCCAGGAACTTCTCGTAGCCGCGGGTGGTGCGAAGAGTCGCCAGATGATGGGCGATGCCACCGATGGTGGGCCCGTAGGACCGACCGTTGTCATTGACGACGATGACGACGCGGCGATCGGCGGCGGCGATGTTGTTGAGCGCCTCCCAGGCCATCCCACCGGTCAGGGACCCATCGCCGACTACAGCAACAACGTGGCGGTCAGCGGCCTCGCCGCTCTTCTGCCACGCCTTGGCGAGGCCGTCGGCGTAGGACAAGGCGGTAGAAGCGTGAGAGTTCTCGATCCAGTCGTGCGGACTCTCGGCCCTACTGGGGTACCCCGACATGCCGCCGCCCTGCCGCAGGGTCGTGAAGCCACTGCGGCGACCGGTCAGGATCTTATGGACGTACGTCTGATGTCCGGTATCCCACAAGATGGCGTCATTCGGCGAGTCGAACACGCGATGCAGGGCGATGGTGAGCTCCACCACCCCCAGATTGGGACCCAGGTGGCCCCCAGTCCGAGACACCGAATGCACCAGGAAGTCACGGATCTCGTCGGCAAGGATCGCCAACTGCTCGTCGTCGAGCCCCGCCAGATCCGCTGGGCTGTTGATGCCCTCGATGACCGCCACCCTCTGAGTCTACGGGCGCCACCGCCACAAGGCATTCACAGCCGCGCCCGCCACTGTTTGCCCGCCAGAGCCTGCTCCACCTGCTCCACCTGTCGCCGGGTCTCGGCCACGAGCGCGCCCTCGGACTCGATGGCGGCCAGAAGTTCGGCCATGTCGTCGGCGGGGACGATGTCGGCCAGGGCCCGCCGCGCCCCTGCGTAGCTGCGCCGCAGCCCCTCGAGTTGAGCATCCAGTTGGTCACTCAGCAGCCGGGCCAGTGCTCGGGGGCGGCGCCGCAGCACCGGATGGCTGCGCCACTGGCCGGGGCCCCGGTCCAGGAGCCAGCCGGTGACCTTCAGTCCGAACTCGTCGGCGAACGGGGGCGGCAGGTCCCGCGGCCAACCGGGCGGGGCCACGGGATCCGACATCAGGCCAACAGCGACCGCAGCACGTACTGCAGGATCCCGCCGTTGCGGTAGTACTCCGCCTCGCCCGGGGTGTCGATCCGGACCACGGCGTCGAACACCGTGGCGGTGCCGTCCTCGCGGGTGGCGCGCACGTGAACCCTGGTGGGCGTCTCGCCTGCGTTGAGTGCCGTGATCCCCTGGATATCGAAGGTCTCGGTGCCGTGCAGCCCCAGTGACTGCGCGGTCTCGCCGGCGGGGTACTGCAGGGGCAGCACCCCCATGCCGATCAGATTCGAGCGGTGGATGCGCTCATAGGACTCGGCGATCACCGCGCGGACGCCGAGCAGGGCAGTCCCCTTGGCCGCCCAGTCGCGCGAGGATCCCGAGCCGTACTCCTTGCCCGCCAGCACCACCAGCGGCACACCGGCTTCGCGATAGGTCTGCGCGGCGTCGAAGATCGCCACCTGCGGTCGTTGCGGATCCAGCAGGTCTACGGTGTAGCCCCCCTCGACGCCGTCGAGCAACTGGTTGCGCAGTCGGATGTTGGCGAACGTGCCGCGAATCATCACTTCGTGATTGCCGCGCCGCGAGCCGTAGGAGTTGAAGTCGCGGAGTCCGACCCCATGTTCCTTCAGGTAGCGTCCCGCGGGGCTGTCCTGCTTGATCGAGCCGGCCGGGGAGATGTGGTCGGTCGTGACCGAGTCACCCAACTTGGCGAGCACCCGCGCACCGGCGATATCAGTCACCGGCGCCGGGTCGCGCTGCATCCCGTCGAAGTAGGGGGGCTTGCGCACATAGGTGCTTTCGGAATCCCAGGTGAAGGTGTCGCCGGTGGGTGTCGGCAGCGACTGCCACCTGTGATCCCCGGCGAACACGTCGGCGTACCGGCTCGCGAACATCTGCGGGTCGATCGCGCCGGCCACGGTCTGCTCGATCTCGGCGAGAGTGGGCCAGATGTCCTTGAGGAAGACCTCTTGGCCCTGCGGATCGACGCCCAAGGGCTCGGCGTACAGGTCGATGTCCATGGTTCCCGCCAGGGCGTACGCCACGACCAGTGGAGGGCTGGCCAGGTAGTTCATCTTGACGTCGGGGTTGATGCGACCTTCGAAGTTGCGGTTGCCTGACAACACACTGACGACGGCAAGATCTGCCTCGTTGACCGCGGCTGAGATCTCAGGCTGCAACGGACCGGAGTTGCCGATGCACGTGGTGCAGCCGTACCCCACAAGGTCGAATCCGAGCTTCTCCAAGTAGGGGGTCAGGCCAGACTTGTCGTAGTAGTCGGTCACGACCTGCGAGCCGGGGGCCAACGTGGTCTTCACCCACGGCTTGCTGGTGAGTCCGCGTTCCACGGCCTTCTTGGCCAGAAGGCCCGCCCCGATCATGACGCTCGGGTTGGACGTGTTGGTGCACGACGTGATGGCCGCGATCACGACTGCGCCATGGTCGATCACGAAGTTCCTGCCGTCGGCCATGGCCACCGGTGTCGGCTTGTGGGGCCGCTCGCTCGCGGCAGTTGCGGCGGCCTGCGGCGCCACGCGGTCCGTGACGCCACCGGCGATCGGGTCCGAGGCCGGGAATCCGGCCGCGTCGGCGCGGTCCAGCTCGTCCATGGGAGCGTGATCGAGCACCGCTGCACGGAACGCCGGCTGGGCAGCGCTCAGCGCGATCCGGTCCTGCGGCCGCTTCGGTCCCGCCAGGGAAGGAACGACCGTGGACAGGTCCAGGGACAGGTTCTCGGAGTACGTTGCCTCGACCGCGGGGTCATGCCACAGGCCCTGTTCGCGGCAGTAAGCCTCAACCAGCGCGATCTGTTCGGCGGTTCGCCCCGTCAGGCGCAGGTACCGCAACGTCTCGTCGTCGACGGGGAAGATCGCCGCTGTCGATCCGTACTCGGGGCTCATGTTGCCGATCGTGGCCCGGTTGGCCAGCGGCACAGAAGCGACGCCATCGCCGTAGAACTCGACGAACTTGCCGACGACGCCGTGCTTGCGCAGCAACTCGGTGATGGTCAGCACCAGGTCCGTGGCTGTGGTGGCTTCGGGCAGTTCCCCGCTGAGCCGGAATCCGACCACACGCGGGATGAGCATGCTGACGGGCTGGCCCAGCATGGCCGCCTCAGCCTCGATCCCACCGACGCCCCAGCCCAGGACGCCGAGCCCGTTGACCATGGTCGTGTGCGAGTCGGTGCCCACGCACGTATCGGGGTACGCCTGCCCGTTCTGGGCCATGACGACCCGAGCGAGGGCTTCGACGTTGACCTGGTGCACGATGCCCGTACTGGGTGGCACCACCTTGAACTGGCTGAAAGCGGTCTGACCCCAACGCAGGAACTGGTAGCGCTCCTTGTTGCGTTGGTACTCCAGTTCGACATTGCGCACTGCGGCGTCGGCAGTGCCGAAGAAGTCAGCGATGACGGAGTGGTCGATGACGAGCTCAGCAGGTGCCAGGGGGTTGATCCGCTCGGGATCGCCCCCGAGTTCCTTGACGGCCTCGCGCATCGTGGCGAGGTCCACGACGCACGGAACGCCGGTGAAGTCCTGCATGATGACACGGGCCGGCGTGAACTGGATCTCGTCGCTGGGCACGGCCTGGGCGTCCCACTCGGCCAACGTGCGGATCTGATCGGCGGTCACGTTGGCGCCGTCCTCGGTGCGCAGCAGGTTTTCCAGCAGCACCTTGTGGGTGAACGGAAGTCGCTGCGAACCCGGCACCGCCGCCAGCCGGAAGATCTCGTAGGCCTGATCGCCCACGGTCAGCTCGCCTCGGGCACCGAAACTGTTACGACTGTCTGCCATGACTTCCTCTCGTCACTGCCGGACGCGCCGGGCGCATGGCTCCGACGCCAGCGCGCCCAGTCTAGTGTCGTCCGGCGCCGCAGTGGCACGGGGCGGCGGCCACCTTCAGCGCTGGAGGACGGCCACCGCTTCGACGTGGTGGGTCATGGGAAACAGGTCGTAACCGGTGACCGATCGCAACTCCCACCCCTGCGCACGCAAGTAGGCCACATCGCGCCCGAGCGCCGCCGGGTCACAGGCGACGTAGACCAGGCGCTGGGCGCCCGCTGACGTCAGACCCGCGACGACGTCGCGACCCACACCGCTGCGTGGGGGGTCCAGCACGATCGTGTCGGGAGACTCCGCGGGCTGGGCGCGGGACAGCCACTGGCCGACATCCGCGGTGTGAACCCGTACGTCCGGGAGATCAGCCAGATTCTTGCGCGCCAGCCCTGCGGCCCGGCGATCACCCTCGACTGCCGTGATCCGCGCCCCGGGACGGGCCAGCGCCCCAGCGAACAACCCGACGCCGCAGTACAGGTCCCACCACGTCTGCGCCTCGGAGACGTACGGGGCAACCGCTGCGACCAGGACATCCGGAGCCTGCCGGTGGGCCTGCCAGAAACCGGTCATGCCCACCTGCCATTGCCGGCCGCCGGCCACTTCGGTGACCGTCCCGGGAGCCTGACCGGGTCGCACGCACGCGACGATCTCGTCGGCCGCCTCCGCGATCACCAACTCCGAGCCCACTTCGGCGTCCGTGGCGTCCGCCAATGCGTGGTTCACGCCCTCGGTCGCGATGGGACACGACGTCAGACCCACCACTTCATGACTGTTGTGACGACGTAGGCCCCACCTGCCGTCGGCGCCGGCGGCGAACCTCATCCGGGTGCGCCAGCCGAGCGCATCCGGGTCGGCGGCGACGACCGGCACATCTACCGTGACGCCGCCCAGCCGCTCCAACTGCTCGGCGAGCACCTGACTCTTCAGGCCGCGCTGGCGGGCTGGCGTGATGTGCTGGAAGTCGCACCCGCCGCACACGCCGGCCACGGGACACGGCGCCGTGACGCGGTCGGGCGAAGGATCGAGGACGGCAACAGTCTCAGCGTTCAGGAAGCGGCCCTTTCGACCTTCCCCCGTAACCTCCGCTGTCACGGTCTCGCCGGGGATGGCGCCACGGACGAACACGACCTGGCCATCGACGCGACCCACAGCGCTGCCGCCGTGGGCGATGCCCGTCAGGGTGACTGTGATCAACTGCGCGCGCCCGGGTCGAGGTCCGCCTCGGTCGGCTCAGAGCTGCCTGCACGGATCGCGGCAGCGATCTCGTTCTGCGGCAGATCTCCTCGGTCCACCGCCGAGGACAACTGCCACGGCACCGTCACCAGCACGACGTTCTTGGAGAACATGAGGCGGGCGCGCAACCGCAGTGCCGACTGGTTGTGCAGCAGATGCTCGTACCAGTGCCCGACCACGTATTGCGGGATGTAGACCGCCACCAGGTCCCGGGGGGACTCACGACGAAGTCCCTTGACGTAGCTCACCACGGGCCGCGTGATCTCGCGGTAGGGCGAATCCAGGATCCGCAGGGCCACCGGGATCTCGCGACGTTCCCACTCCGCCATCAGCGCGGCCGTGTCTGCGGGATCCACGCTGACGGTGATCGCCTCGAGTACGGCGGGCCGGCTGCCTCGGGCGTAGGACAGCGCTCGCAGGGTCGGTTTGTGGATCTTGGACACCAGCACCAGGGCCACCACCCGGGAGGGCAGGGTCACGCGTTCGTCGCCTTCGTCGAGCGCGAGTTCCTCGCTGACCTTGTCGTAGTGGTTCCTGATGGCGCGCATCAGCAGGTACAGCAGGGGAATCAGGATGCACACGATCCAGGCGCCGCGGGTGAACTTGGTCGCGACCACGATGACGAGCACGGTGCCGGTGAGGATGGCGCCGATGAAGTTGATGACCCGTGACCGCAACATGGACCTGCGCCGGTCAGGCGCTCCCGCGCCCTTGAGCAAGCGGGTCCAGTGAATGACCATGCCGGTCTGGCTCATCGTGAACGCGATGAACACACCCACGATGTACAGCTGGATCAGGGCGCTGACGTTGGCTTTGAAAATGAACACCAGCGCTGCGGCCGTCAACGCCAGTGCCAGGATTCCGTTGCTGTAGGCCAGCCGGTCACCACGCGTGTGCAGTTGCCGGGGCAGGTGGCCGTCGCGCCCCAGCACCGACCCCAGCACTGGGAACCCGTTGAAGGCGGTGTTGGCCGCGAGTACCAGGATGAGCGCCGTCGACACCGACACCACAGCCACGGCCCACACGGCGTCGCCGAACACGGCATCGGCGATCTGGACGATCACCGTCTTCTGGTTCTCGCCCGGCGGGAGCCCGATGAGTTCGGAGTTGGACTCGGTGACTTTGACGCCGGTCTTCAACGCCAGAGCGGTGATGGCGGCGAACATCGTCGTCGCGATCAGACCCAGCGCCAGCAGCGTGTTCGCGGCGTTCTTGCTCTTGGGCGGACGGAACGCAGGCACCCCGTTCGCGATCGCCTCGATACCGGTCAATGCCGTGGTGCCCGACGAGAACGCCCGAGCCAGCAGGAACAACAAGGCCAGCCCGGCATAGCTGTGCTCACTCACGATCTCGTAGCTTGCGCTCTCCGCCTGGAGGTCCTGGCCGGAGATGATCTTGAATCCGGCGGTCGCGACCATCACCGCGATGCTGAACATGAAGAAGTACGTCGGGATCGCGAACAACGAGCCGGACTCCCGCACCCCTCGCAGGTTCAGGAACGTGATCGCCGCGATGGCCAGCAAGGCGATGACCACCGTGTGCTCTGCGACGAACTCCGAGATGGACGCCAGGCTTGCCACGCCCGCCGAGATGCTGACGGCGACGGTCAGGACATAGTCGACGAGTAGCGCGGAGGCGACGAGCACCCCGGCGCGCGGCCCGATGTTCTCTGTGACGACCTCGTAGTCGCCGCCGCCTGACGGGTATGCGTGGACGTTCTGCCGGTACGAGGCGACGACCACGAAGTAGACCACGATGACCATGGCGGCGATCCAGCCGCCATAGGCGTACAACGAAGCCCCACCCAGGGCCAGGACCACCAGGATCTCCTGGGTGGCGTAGGCGTTGGACGACAGCGCATCCGAGGCGAACACCGGTAGGGCGATCCGCTTGGGCAGCAAGGTCTCGTCGAGCTTGTCGCTGCGGAGCGCACGACCGACGAGGATGCGTTTCGCGTACTCGGAGAGGGCCACGAGGCACCATGCTATGACCGCGGGACGTCCGCGGACGAATCCCGGCGTGTAGCGTTGAGCACGGTTTCATCCAGGAGGGATCGCCGACGTGCACATCGTCATCATGGGCTGCGGCCGCGTCGGGTCCGCGCTTGCGCTCAAACTCGAGGAGGAAGGCCACTCCGTGTCGGTCGTCGACCGGACAGCCACATCCTTCCGCCGACTGGGACCCAACTTCCGTGGCCAGACCGTGACCGGGGTCGGGTTCGACCGTGACCGGCTGCGTGAGGCCGGAATCGAGCGGGCCCATGCGTTCGCAGCGGTCAGCAGCGGCGACAACTCCAACATCCTGGCTGCGCGCGTCGCGCGCGAGACGTTCGGCGTCGAGAATGTGGTGGCCCGCATCTACGACCCCAAGCGTGCCGAGATCTACGAGCGCCTGGGCATCCCCACCGTCGCCACGGTCGCCTGGTCGACCGGCCAGATGCTGCGTCGGCTACTGCCCGAGGGCGCCTCGGAGGAATGGCGCGACCCCTCCGGAACGGTGATCCTCGCGCAGGTGTCCCTGCATCCGGCTTGGATCGGGCATCGGATCCGCTGGATCGGCGAGTTGACGGGGTCCCGTATCGCCTTCGTGACCCGCTACGGGGCGGGCATCCTCCCCGAACCCGACACCGTCCTGCAGGAGGGCGACCTGCTGCATGTGGTGATGAAGGTGGACGAAAAAGCGGCCGTCGAAGCCGCGCTGAGCCAGCCGCCCAAGGAGAACAAGTGAGAGTCGCTATCGCCGGCGCCGGCAAGGTCGGCCGAAGCATCGCCCGCGAACTCATCGCCAACGGCCACGACGTACTCCTGATCGACCGTGACCCCGAAATCGTGTCGGGCAGCGTGGTCAAGGGCGCTGAGATCCTGCTGGCCGATGCCTGCGAGATCGCCTCGCTGAACGAGGCTGATCTGCCCAACTGCCAGGTGGTGGTGGCGGCGACCGGCGACGACAAGGCCAACCTGGTGGTGTCCCTGCTGGCGAAGACCGAATATGGGGTGCCTCGCGTGGTGGCGCGCGTCAACCACCCCAAGAACGAGTGGATGTTCGACGAATCCTGGGGGGTGGACGTCGCTGTCTCCACCCCTCGCATGCTGTCGGCCCTGGTCGAGGAGGCCGTCACTGTCGGGGATCTGGTGCGCCTCTTCACGTTCCGCCAGGGCGAGGCCAATCTGGTCGAGCTGACGCTGCCCGCCGATTCCACGATCTCCGGGTCCCGGGTGGGTGACGTGGCGTGGCCCGCCGACACGGCGCTGGTGGCCATCGTCCGGGGCACCCATGTCCTCGCACCGTCGCCTGACGACCCCTTGGAGTCCGGTGACGAGTTGCTGTTCGTCTGCAGCCCGTCGCAGGAGGAGACGTTGCAGGAACTGCTGTCCCCCGGTCACATCCACCGGTCCGCCGACCCC
>RRZT010455424.1_pt1 | contig 19406 bp, 20 predicted proteins | sample 2165551 | NCBI WGS metagenome assembly RRZT01 (sample SAMN10456910, study PRJNA506462) | wastewater metagenome | biome: wastewater; feature: sludge; material: wastewater sludge; isolation source: wastewater sludge with Escherichia coli K12::gfp cells carrying plasmid... | place: USA: Moscow, Idaho... | reverse complement strand
TCTTGCTCGGCGAGTTCGCAGCTGCCCAACAGTCGTTGCCAGCTTTGGCAAGCCAGCAAAGGATCGGATGACAGTGTGAGTTGTCTACTCCCTGTTCGTTGGATGACAACCAATATTCGTTCATCCTCCAGCACACGCACAAACACCAGCGTCTCGTCCTGGGCATAGAGCATCTGCAATGCACCACGGCGTAGTGCCGGGCTTTGTTGGCGCAACCTCGCCAACTGCTGGGTATGCGCTAGTAGTTCACCATTCCAGTGGGCCTGATCCCAGGGGAAGGGGGCGCGACAGAAGGGATCATTTTCACCCGCCAGGCCAATTTCGTCACCGTAGTAGAGGCAGGGCACCCCAATCCAGCTAAATAACCAGCCGATGGCGAGTTTCATACGTTGCATATCGCCCTGCAACAGGGTCAGGAAGCGGCTGGTATCGTGGCTATCGAGCTGATTGAACTGGCACAGCTGGGTGCCATGACTCAGTCCGGCGCGGTAGTGCTCCATCCAGTCGGCGCACTGACGGGCATCCAGATGGATCGGTTGATAGGCGACGTCCTGACCGGCGAGAAAGGCCCGGACCGGCAGAGCAAAGCCCATATAGTTCATGGCACCATCTTCGACGCCTGCCTGCAGCCATTCCCGGGCATCGGCAAAGTGTTCTCCCAGTAGATAGGCCTGGGGATTTTCCTCCCGGGCGGCTTGGTAAATGCCGCCGACATGCAACAGATTGTTGTTGGCACTGCCGGATTCTCCCAGCATGTGGACCACATCCAGGCGCCAACCGTCGATCCCGTAGGGTTCGCGCAACCAGTGACGTACCACGCTCTGACGTCCACGATACAGGGTGTCGACAACACCCGGCTCGGCGAAGTTGAGCTTGGGGAGATTGGCATTGCCTTTCCAACCCAGAGCTCCTTGCGGGCCAAAGGTGTACCAGTTGCGATAAGGGGACTCTTCCGAGCGTGTGGCGCCGGAGCCGTCGCCGGTCCGGTAGCGATCAAACCAGGCACAACTATCGCCGCTGTGGTTGAAGACCCCATCGAGGATCAACCGCATGCCGCGCAGCCGGGTGGCTTGCCGCAGCCGGATCAGAGCCTGATTTCCCCCCAGATGAGGATCAACATTGAAGTAGTCCTCGGTGTCGTACTTATGCACCGTGGGCGCGGTGAAGATGGGGTTGAGGTACAGGGCTGTGACCCCCAGCCCCTGCAGATAGTCGAGCTTGCCGGTGATGGCATCCAGATCGCCACCATAGAAGGTGGAGCTGGCGGCTTCCATCTCGAGTGGATGCTCCCAGCTGCGCCGCCGAACCCAGCGCTGGCGGGCATGATGCTGATACTCTGCCTCCCGCACCAGATGGGGACCATCCCCCGGGGCAAATCGATCCGGGAATATCTGGTAAAAGATCTGATCCGCTACCCAACCGGGATGACTCTCCGGCACCTCCAGACAGAACTGACGCTGGCGTTCGATGGGGATAGCACTGAGCCCTTCAGGGCCGAACCAGGATTGGTGATGAGGCCATAACAGTTTGAAGCTGTAGCGTTGCCGTGGAGAGGCCTGATGCAGGGGAAGCACGACCTGATAGTGACGGCAGCCGCGGATTTCTGCCTGCAGGGTCATATCCAGCAACCACTCTTCATTATCGGGCTCGCTACGCAGCAGCACCCGCTCTGGCCAGATGTTGCTCTGCAGCCAGAGCGATAGCACAGGGCCTGCGGCCTGGAGTGTGACAAAGGGGGCCACTGGTTGGTGCCAGCACTGTAGTTGTGAAAGAGATGGTGTGGACATAACGACTCCTGACGACCCGATAACGAGTGTGTGTACATCACAGCATGGACCGCTCGGTGCCGAAAGGCATCCTCCCGTGCGGTCTATCCTGACGGTGGAGTCTGTATTGTTCCGTCTTGATCCGAAAGGGGGGTCTAAAGCCCGCTCAGCTGCCATGGATATAGAGCAAGGCTTGGACATTTGCGGACTCTGGAGTAGAGTAGGGGTAACTGTTTATATATACAGTATCGCCATGCGTAAAATCATTCACATCGATATGGACTGTTTCTTCGCGGCTGTCGAGATGCGCGATAACCCGGCGTTACGCCACATCCCGTTGGCCATCGGTGGCTCCCGGGATAGACGCGGCGTGGTCGCCACCTGCAACTACGAGGCGCGCCGTTTTGGTGTCCGCTCGGCGATGGCGACTGCCTATGCGTTGCGTCTGTGTCCGACCTTGACGGTGATCCCGGGGCGCATGGCGGTGTATCAGCAGGTTTCCGCTGAGCTCAGAGCCATTTTTGCCCGTTATACCGACCGTATCGAGCCACTGTCGCTGGATGAAGCCTACCTGGATGTCAGCGATTCCCCGTTACATCGCGGCAGTGCAACCCGGATTGCTGAGGCGATCCGGGCGGATATTCGCCGGGAGCTGCACCTGACAGCGTCGGCTGGGGTGGCACCGAACAAGTTTCTGGCCAAGATTGCGTCGGATCTGAATAAGCCCGATGGCCTGTTTGTGCTGCGCCCGGAGCAGGTGGCCGAGTTTGTGGCCACCTTACCGCTGCGCAAGATCCCGGGGATTGGCGAGAAGAGTGCGCAACGTCTGGCGGCGATGGGATTGCATACGGGGGCTGATGTGCAGGCTTATCCTGCCAGTGAGTTGCTGCATCTATTCGGTAAATCAGGGCAGATGTTGCTGGAGCGTTGCCGGGGCCTGGATGAGCGGCCGGTCGAGGTGAGCCGGGTGCGCAAATCGGTGGGCGTGGAGGTGACCTTGCCTGCCGATTTGACCCGGTTTGAAGAGGCCATCCCGATCCTGGCGCAGCTGGAACAGCAACTGTGGCCGCGATTGCAGCGCCATGCGCCGGATGGTCGGATTGTCCGGCAAGGGGTGAAGGTGAAGTTTGCCGATTTTCAGCAAACGACGGTGGAGCGCAGCTCGCCTCGTGCCGATACCGGACTGTTTCTCGCCCTGTTGCGTGAAGCCTGGGCGCGGGGTGAGGGCAAATCGGTGCGCTTGCTCGGAGTGGGGGTTAGCTTGCCGCAACCGGAGGAGAAAACCGAAGATCATCAATTGTCGCTGGCGTTTTAGCGGAGATCCGTGAGGGGCAACCGCACGGTTTATCAACTCAGGGCTCGGTTGCTGGCGGAGTATTGACGGCTAACGACAGGCTGCCGATGGCCTCGGCGTCTGGATCCAACTCGGTATCCGGGTCATCAGGCCAGACGGTAGCGGGCAATGCCTGTACCGAGGTCACCAGGTCGCTGCTGAACTGAACACTCTCTTGCCAGAGATGGCGGGTCCATTGCTGCAGGCTTTGCTGGCCGTGCTGCCAGGTTTGTTGCAGCGCGTCTTGCCCGGAGCTGAGTCCGGTCTGGATGGCATCACCTTGCTGTTGGAGCTCCTGCTGCACGCTCAGGACCCCGGCATCAATCTGCTGCCATCCCTGCTGCTTGCTGCGCTGAAACCACTGCACCAGCTGCTCTTGCGAGGCTATTGCTTCATGCCACCAACCTTGCCCGTTATTCCGGGTTTCGACAGCCAGACTGGAGGCGCCCTGCTGGCCATGCTGCCATAGGTATTCGCCAACCGGACTGAAGGGGATCAGCAGGCTAAAACTGAGAATAATGGGGTAAAGAGTCTTCATGGGCAGATGAATGGGGTAAAAACTCAAGGCTGCCACACTCTACTCCAGGCCTGGGTAATAAAAAAGGCGCCGCAGCGCCTTTTCTTCCGCTGAAACGATTCAACCTCGACGCGGGATCTCGGCCAGCAATTTGCTGAGCAACTGCCAGAAACGAGCCACGGCCGGGATATGAACTTTTTCATCCGGCGAATGAGCACCCTGAATGGTCGGCCCGAAGGAAACCATGTCCCAATGGGGGTAGTTTGCCTTGAACAGACCGCATTCCAGACCGGCGTGGATGACCATGATCTTGGGCAATTCACCAAATAGTGCCTGATGAGTGTCGCGCAGTTGCTGCATGATCGGTGAGGCAGGATCTGGAGCCCACCCCGGATAGCCACCACTCAATTCACACCGGGCGCCCGCCAGTGTAAACAGCGAGTGGGTCATCTGCTCGACGTAGCGACGGCCTTCATTGTTCAGTGAGCGGATCAGGCACTGGATGAAGATTTCATGATCCGCGGTTTTGATGACGCCAAGGTTGGTCGAGGTCTCGACCACACCTGCGATGGCCTGGCTCATGCGGATCACGCCATTCGGGCAGGCGACCAGCGCGGCCAGCAGACGGCGTTGGCTGTCGGCATCCATGGCTTGAGCCGGAGCGGTTGCGCTCTGCAGGCTGATGTCCAGAAAACTGTCGATCTCTTTGAGCTCGGCTTGCAGCAGAGTGGCGTGTGCGGCGATCTGCTGTTGCAGGGCATCGACATCGCTCGGCGCGACCCACAGCAGGGCCGATGCTTCACGAGGAATGGCATTGCGCAGGGTACCGCCTTCCATCTGGGCCAGATGCAGGGTTACGTTGTCGCTTGCGGTCAGCAACAGACGGGCCAGCAACTTGTTGGCGTTGCCGCGGTCTTGATGAATGTTGACCCCGGAGTGGCCGCCACGCAGTCCCTTGACGCTCAAACGCAGCGCCTGATAACCAGCGGGTACGGTTGTGGGTTCGAAGGCCAGACGGATGTTGGCATCAATCCCACCGGCGCAGCCCATATAGACTTCACCATCCTGCTCGGAATCGGTGTTGAGCAGGATCTCTCCCTCCAGCAAGCCAGGCTCCAGACCGAAGGCTCCGGTCATTCCCGCCTCTTCATCGATGGTCAGCAACACTTCAATCGGGCCGTGTACCAGGCTGTTGTCAGCCAATACCGCCAGACAGGCGGCGGCACCTATGCCGTTGTCTGCGCCCAGGGTGGTGCCGGTGGCGCGCACCCATTCGCCATCCACATAGGCGCGGATCGGGTCGCGGGTGAAATCATGCTCCGTATCGGCATTGGCTTGCGGCACCATGTCGATATGCGCCTGCAGTACCACGCCCTTGCGATCTTCCATGCCCGGAGTGGCCGGTTTCTTGATGATGAGGTTACCCACCTTGTCTTCCATGACGGAGAGCCCTTGCTCCCGCGCCCAATTCTGGATCCAGGCGCTCAATGCTGCTTCATGTTTAGACGGGTGGGGAATTGAGCAAATCTTGTCGAAGAAGAACCACAACAGGTTCGGAGAGAGATCGGTCAAAGCAGTCACATTGAGCTCCTATGGCAACAGGCCGCGGCTATTGATAGGGCCATCATACCTTGTGCTAGCGGCTTATGTCAGCCGTGCGGCGGTTCCTCTTCTATTTATCCTGCCGCTAAAACCTGTTGCAGTGGGATATAGGGTTGCGCCGGGTGTTAAGCGGGGGGCTGTTGCGCCAAAACGGGGCGCTTCGGACGTGCAATCGTTGAGGCCATTCGGGGGTAATCGCGAACAGGAAGTGCTAGCTAGGTGGTGAATTTGGCTTGTGAAATGAGGTCCGTCAGCACTCTGCACAGGTATTTGGACTCCACTGCAGCCAATGGTGACGCTTTCGTCACGTTATTCCTTTTTTTGTGCTGGCATGGCCGATTTGGCCTCTCTATAATTGCGCCCGAATCTTGCATCAGGCTGTCAGGCATGTGCCGCGGGTGCAACTATGTAAGACCCCATAAGCTATGAAACCTGTCTGGATAAACGTTTGTGCTGGATAGACAAACGTTTAGGTTGTCAGCGGGCATCCAGCCCTGAGTCATTCAGGAATTTATTACTTCTCCAAGGAACCGAGAATCCATGTTAGAGAAATTATTTAAACTCTCAGAGCACAATACCAGTGTGCGTACCGAGCTGTTGGCCGGGATTACCACCTTCCTGACCATGGCTTACATTATTTTCGTGAACCCGAGCATACTGTCACAGACTGGTATGGATCAGGGCTCCGTGTTCGTCGCTACCTGTCTGGCGGCGGCTTTTGGCTGCTTCATCATGGGCTTGTATGCCAACTATCCGGTGGCTCAGGCTCCGGGGATGGGGCTGAATGCCTTCTTCACCTTCGGGGTGGTGATGGGCATGGGTTATAGCTGGCAGGTGGCTCTGGGAGCCGTATTCCTGTCCGGTATCGCCTTCCTGATCCTGAGCATGTTCAAGGTGCGGGAGTGGATCGTCAACTCCATCCCCAACAGCCTGCGTATCGGTATCGGTGCCGGTATTGGCCTGTTCCTGGCGCTGATTGCCCTGAAAAATGCCGGTATCGTGGTCTCTAACCCTGCCACGATCGTCGGTCTGGGCGACTTGACCAGCCTGCAACCGGCGCTGGCCGTATTGGGCTTCTTCCTGATCATTGCCATGGCCCACAAGCAAGTCAAAGGCGCTGTGCTGTACGCGATTCTGATCATCACCGCTCTGGGCCTGGCCTTTGGCGATGTGAAGTTCGGTGGTGTAATGGCCATGCCGCCAAGTCTGGCGCCGACCTTCATGCAGCTGGACCTGACCAGCGGTTTCACCACGGCTTCCGGCGCATTCAACTTCGCCATGCTCTCTGTGGTGTTCGCTTTCCTGTTCGTGATCCTGTTTGACACCTCAGGCACCCTGATTGCCGTGGCCGACAAGGCTGGCATGCTGGACAAAAATGGCCGTCTGCCTCGTCTGGGCAAGGCGCTGATGTCCGATGCAGTCTCCACCGTAGCCGGTGCCGTGCTGGGTACTTCCTCTACCACCAGCTACATCGAAAGTGCCTCCGGGGTTGCTGCCGGTGGTCGTACCGGTCTGACTGCGGTGACGGTCGGTGGTCTGTTCCTGCTGGCCCTGTTCCTCTCGCCGTTGGCGGGTATGGTGCCTGCGTATGCAACGGCTGGCGCCCTGTTCTATGTGGCCATTCTGATGATGTCTTCATTGGCCAAGGTGGATTGGGATGATCTGACCGAAGCGGCTCCGGTAGCCGTGGTGACTCTGATGATGCCGTTGTCGTTCTCCATCGCGCACGGTATCGAACTGGGTTTCATCTCTTATGCGGCGATCAAGCTGCTGAGTGGTCGTTACAAGGATGTCAGCGTCAGTGTCTGGGTTCTGGCTGCATTGTTCCTGGCGCATCTGGTATTCTCCGGTATCTAATATAATTGTGTTTTGTCGACACCCTTAAGGTTGGTATATGACTAAGAAGTTCTACGTCTCATGGGACAATCTGCAACGCGAAGCCCGTCGTCTGGCTCGCCGTCAACTGCCCGCATCCCAGTGGAAGGGAATCATCGCCGTCAGTCGCGGTGGTCTGGTTCCTGCGGCCCTGATGGCGCGTGAGTTGGGCATCCGTTTTGTGGATACCATCTGCATCTCCAGCTATGACCATGACAATCAGCGCGATCTGCATGTGCTGAAGAAGGTGGATGGCGATGGCGAAGGGTTCCTGGTCGTGGACGATCTGGTTGATAGCGGCAATACCGCCAAGGTGATCCGCGAGCTCTATCCGAAGGCCAAGTTGATCACCATCTTCGCCAAGCCCAAGGGTGAGGCCATGGTCGATGACTTCGAAGTGAGCATTCCCCAGGACACCTGGATTGAACAACCCTGGGATATGGCGCTCTCCTTTGTTTCGCCACTGTGTGACGAAACCGAAGAATAAAGACACCAACCATGAAAAGGCTCCTGCAGGAGCCTTTTCTTTTTGCTGCCAGCTGGCATAAGTTAAATAACAGATGTGAATCGAGTAGGGACTGAAGCGATGCAAGACGAAGAAGCACTTAACCTGAGTGAACGATTGTTCAGCAAGGTCCGCAAAGTGCAGGAAACCTCGACCATCTCGAATTCAGCGACCGAACTCGGTGGTGGTGAAGGGGAACAGGTGCTGATTGAGGGGGTTTGTTCCGCCGCTTGGTACCGGGTTCTGCGCCGGAGTTACTGGATTTGGCAGGGCATTGATGCCATCGAGCTGGAGGACATTCTCTCCCATATCGCCACCGGTGAGGGAACCCGCAGTCGACCGGAAAAGCTGGATACCTTGCAAGGCTATGCCCCCGGCAACTGGATCTACGAGTTCAGTCAGGTGGCCGGGGAGTACCTCAAACAGGGCAAGCAGCTGGAACAGGACGGTGATCTGGCCGCGGCGCGCAAGGCCTATCTCCGAGCCACCCGTTACTATTCGCTGGCCAGCTATCCGCACCTGAAGGGGGATGAACTGGCAGAGCAGGCCCAGTTACAAGGCAATATTGCCTACCGGGAAGCTGGACGCTTGTTGCCTGTCCCGCTCAAGGTGTTGAAGATCCCGTTCCGGGACAAAGAGATCAATGGTTACCTGCATCTGCCCACCGATGACCATGTGGTGCCGGTGGTGATGGTCAGCGGCAGCATCGATAGCTTGCAGATCGATTTTTATCGGTTGTATGAGCAATACCTGGCGCCGAACGGCATTGGCATGTTGACCCTGGATATGCCGGGTATCGGTTATTCCAGCCAATTCCCCTTGGTGCAGGACACCAGTCGTCTGCATCAGGCGGCCCTGCATTATCTGCGCAGTGAAGTACCCTGGGTGGATAACCAGCGCATCGGTATGGTCGGCATCCGGTTGGGAGGCAATGTGGCTGCCCGCCTGGCTTATCTCGAATCGACGCACCTGAAGGCCGTGGCCTGCATTGGACCTGGGCTGAATCAGTTTTTTGTCGAGCCGGAGTTATTTAATCAGGCATCGCCCATGCTGCGCGCTTCTTTGGCCAATCGATTGGGGATGGATGCGGCCAATTGGCATGAACTGCAGCCGCAGTGCCAAATCTTCTCGCTGAAACGTCAGGGCTTGGTGGGCGTAACTCGAACCCGGGTGCCGATCTTGAGTATTGGTCACCGCCGCGACTTCATCTGCCCGGAGTCGGACATTCGGACTCTGGCCTCCTCCAGCTACTACGGCAAGGCTGTGGTGTTGGATAAATTGCCGGTGATGCACGTTTTTGATCGCGCCTTGAGTGAAACTTGTGACTGGCTGAAGCTTCATTTTAATCTTTAACCGTTAGAGTGATGGCGTCGATTGGTCCTAAGGCTGCCCACGGTGGGCAGCCTGCGTCCTCAAGGAGCCCGCTCATGTCCCATTCATTACCGCATCGTCAGCTACTCAAAGAATTCATGACTCTGGGTCCTTACTTGCGTCAGGAGCAGTGTGAACCCGAACGCTACTTTTTTGATTGCCTGGCGGTCTGCCTGAATCTGGGCGCAGAGCCGGAGTCTCGTGAATTCTGGGGGTGGTGGCTGGTGCTGGAGCCTCGTGAAGGAGGGTTTAGCTTTCAAACCCAGTTGGGTTTGTATAACAAGGAAGGGAATTGGCAGGAACGTCAGCCTCATGCCTCGGCTGTAGCGGAAGTTGAGGGCTCGCGGGAACGCTTCTTACGCGTCTTGCAAACCCGACTGGAGCAATGGCAACTGCCGTTACTCCCCGATGATTCGACACAATTTGAATCCCCATCTGCAGCCTGACCGAGCCTGAGTCGCCGCGCCAGCAACGCAAATCCCGTTGCAGGGCGCGGATGCCATCGGTATAAAGAAGGACTTCTCTTCGCCGAGCCTTCTTCTTATGGAAAAGAAAACCATTGTTGTGAAGTTGGGCACCAGCATTCTGACGGGTGGTACCCGTCGTATCGACCGTGCTCACATGGTCGAACTGGTGCGCCAACTGGCCACCTTGCATCGCGAGGGGCATCAGATTGTCGTCGTCACCTCCGGTGCGATTGCCGCTGGACGTGAGTTGCTCGGGCATCCGACCCTGGCCCCCACCATGCCCAACAAGCAAATGCTGGCCGCAGTTGGTCAAAGCCATCTGATCCAGATTTGGCAAAGCCTGTTTGCCATTTACGAGCTGCATGTCGGCCAGATCCTGCTGACCCGCGCCGATCTGGAAGATCGGGAGCGTTACCTCAACGCCCGCGATACCCTCAATACCTTGTTGGCCCATCGCATCATTCCGGTGATTAACGAAAATGATGCCGTGGCGACGGCCGAGATCAAAGTCGGTGACAACGACAATCTGTCGGCCCGGGCCGCGATTCTGGCCGATGCCGATCTGTTGATTCTGCTGACCGATCAGCAAGGCTTGTTCACTGCCGACCCGCGCACCAACCCGGATGCCACCCTGATCGAGCGTGTGGATGTGATTGATGATGCGTTACGCGCTCTGGCGGGCGATAGCGTCAGTGGGCTGGGCACCGGTGGTATGGCCACCAAGCTGCAGGCTGCCGATGTAGCCACCCGAGCGGGCATCGAGGTGGTGATTGCCGCCGGTAAACACCCGGAGTTTATTGGTCGTCTGGTGCATGGCGAACGCATTGGTACCCGTTTTGTGGCCCAGGCCAATCCGCTGGAGAGTCGCAAGAGCTGGATCCTCACCGGGCCGCCGCCCCACGGCGAGGTCTATGTGGACGCCGGTGCCGAGCGCGCGGTGCACGACAAGGGTTCTAGTCTGTTGCCCAAGGGGATCGCCCGGGTGCAGGGTGATTTCGAGCGCGGTGATGTGGTGCGGATCCTGACCCCTTCCGGCAAAGAGCTGGCGCGTGGTATCTGTCGCTACAATGCGGCGGATTTGATCCGGATTGCCGGTAAGCATTCCGATGACATCGAAGCCTGTTTGGGTTATGTCTATGGTCCGGTTGCTATCCACCGGGATGATCTGGTGTTGCTGTAAATCCGCAAAGGAGCAAGGAAGATGAGTTTGGTGGTTATGGGTCAGGCGGCACGCGCCGCGGCGTTTGAGCTGGCCGTGACCAGCACGGCCTGCAAAAATCAGGCACTGCTGGCCATGGCCGATGAGCTGGAAGCTCAGCAAGCGGCTATTTTACAAGCCAATCAATTGGATATCAGTGCTGGGCGAGATGCAGGTCTGAGCGATGCTATGTTGGATCGCCTGCTGCTGAACCCGGCGCGGTTGGCAGGCATAGTGGCTGACGTGCGCAAGGTGGTGACGCTGGATGATCCGGTCGGCAGCGAGCTGGAAAGCCGGGTGTTGGAGAATGGCCTGCGCCTCTCTCGGCGTCGGGTTCCCATCGGCGTGATTGGCGTCATCTATGAGGCACGCCCGAATGTGACCATCGATATTGCCGCTTTGTGCCTGAAGACCGGCAATGCCAGCATACTGCGCGGTGGCCGCGAGACCTTCCATTCCAATATGGCGTTGGTTCAGGTCATTCAGGCGGCGCTGGCCAAAAGCGGTCTGCCAGCGGCGTCGGTGCAGTATATCGAGAGTCCGGATCGCGCCCTGGTCGGCGAGCTGCTGCGACTGGATCAGTATGTTGACATGATCATCCCGCGCGGTGGTGCCAACTTGCACAAACTGTGCAAGGAGCAGAGCACTATCCCGGTGATCATCGGTGGCTTCGGCGTCAGTCACCTGTTCGTGGATGCCAGTGCCGATCTGGCGCGCTCGGTCGGTGTGATTGATAACGCCAAGGTACAACGGCCATCGGCTTGTAATGCGCTGGATACGCTGTTGGTGCATGAGGCTATCGCCGCTTCGTTCTTGCCGCTGCTGGTGGCCCGGATGAATGAACAGAAAGTGACGCTGGTGGCGGAGCCTAAAGCCTATGCGCTGCTGGCTCAAGCGGGCGCAGCCGAGTTGCGTGTTGCCGGGGCGGAGGATTTTGATACCGAATGGCTCTCGCTGACCCTGGGGGTCAAACTGGTGGCCGATGTCACCGAGGCACTGGCTCATTTGCGCGAGCACAATGCCTGTCACTCCGATGCCATTCTGACCAACGATTTGCGCCATGCCGAGCAATTTATCAATGGTGCAGGCTCCGCAGCCGTCTATGTGAATGCCTCGACTCGTTTCACCGATGGCGCCCAGTTTGGTCTCGGTGCTGAAGTGGCTGTCTCGACCCAAAAGCTGCACGCTCGCGGCCCCATGGGACTGACCGAACTGACCAGTTATAAGTGGATTGGCCAGGCGGACTATCTCTCGCGCAGTTAAGGCATGATTCAGTATGTCGCTGGTATGCCGGGCGTCCCGTCCGTTATGATGGGACGCCCTTTTTATTTGGATGTTGCTACGGATGAGTACATCACGTCTGTCCGATCTACTGCCGTTGAACCTGCCGCTGCCGCCGCAACTCGAACAGTGGCGACAAACCTTGTTGCGCCAATTACCCTCACCGATCACTGGTGAACAGACGTTATTCGTCGGCGACCCGCTCAAGGTCATCGTCGCGTTTGGCACTGACGGCGTCGATGTGCTGTTGCCGGTACAGGAGTCGGCGATGAGTAGCGTCTCCCGCCACAAACCGGAGCTTCGGGGCCGGATCAGCTCGGTTGATGGCAGCTATGATCAACTGATGGCGCTGATCCAGGATACGATCACCCGCCGCATGAAATCCTTCCGGGAATGTGGCTGCTGTGGTCGCCGTGCACCACAAGAGCTACTGGGTAGCTTGCACGGTATGCCGGCCTGCCGTCAGTGTTTGGAGGGGCGTCGCTTCCTGTTTTGATGACTCGGGCGATGAGTTGCAAGAGCTGTGTTCAGACTGAACGTGCGTAGCGCGTCTATGAGTCATGGTCTGTTGGATTAGGCAGAAGGAATACCGTATGGACACCGGCAGTCTGCTCAGTGGCGTACTCCTGGGTTCGCTCGGGATCGGCTATTTCATCTATGGCAAGCGACAGGGGCACCTGCTGGCTCTGGGCTGCGGACTCTTGTTGTGTATCCTTCCTTACGCGCTGGATTCCTTGATCTGGCTCTGGCTGGTGAGCGCGCCACTGCTGCTGTTACCCTGGTGGGTGCGACTGTGAGTCGTACCGCCATCAAAATGGAATGAGAGAATGCATGTCCGTTCATGAATCATTTACCCCTGGAGTCACCGCTGACTGTCTGTGGATTTCGGCGCGGGTGGCGTTACCGCTGGCTGAGCTGGAGATGAACGCTATTCGAGCGCAGGGCGCTGGCGGACAGAACGTCAATAAAGTCTCCTCGGCGATCCATCTGCGGTTTGCCGTGGCAACCTCATCGTTGCCGGACTTTTACAAGGAACGATTGCTGGCGCTCAAGGATCAACGTCTGACTCGCGACGGGGTCATTGTGATCAAGGCGCAGCAGTATCGAACCCAGGAGCAGAACCGGGACGATGCACTCCAGCGTCTGGCGGCGATGATCCGCGAGGTGGGCGTGGTGCAGGCTCGCCGGATTGCCACCAAACCGACTCGAGGCTCCCAGCGCCGTCGGGTCGAGAGCAAAAACAAGCGCGGCGAGCTCAAGGCGCTACGCAAGGTAACCTATTAACCCGGTTTGGGAGCGAATGTATGCCTGACACCCTGGTCGGCGTTGAGATGTTCGGTCACACTCTGGATTCAGAGCTGGAGCTGGTGTTTTTGCAGCGTTCATTGGCCGCTCCGCTGTTTGCACTGACCTGCCAGCATAGAGCTTATTTAAGTCGCTGGTTGCCGTGGCCTCCCGCAATCGCCTCGGTGGAAGATACCCTGGTCTTTATCCAGCGCATGGTCCAGCAGTTTGCCGAGGGACGAGCGATGCAGTGCGCACTCCTGTATCGGGGCGAGGTGGTCGGAGTTTGCGGGTTTAATATCATCAACCGTCGCCTGAAGCGGGTACAGATTGGTTATTGGCTGGCGGAGCCCTGGCAGGGGCTCGGTATTGTCACCCGGGCCTGTCGTTGGCTGATGGCACTGGCATTTGAGTCCTGGGCGATGGAGAGGGTCGAGATTGCGGTGGCGGTAGAGAATCAGCCGAGCCGGGCGGTATGCGAGCGATTGGGCATGCGTGCTGGCGTGATCATCCCTCAAGCCGAGCAATTGGCCCATGGGTGGGTGGATCACCAACCCTATTTCCTGACGGCAGAGGAGTGGTTTGCCCATGACCATTGAGATTCAACTCCGCGCGGCCACCGATCTGGATGCGGATGGCTTATCGACATTACTGACTCAATTGGGCTATCCGGATGCCGCCTGCTCTATGGCCCTGCGTTTACCCCAGTTGCTGACCCACCCCGACGCCGAGCTCTGGGTCGCTGCACAGCAAGAGTGCCTGTGCGGTTTTATTAGCCTGCACTTCATCCCACAACTGGCTATGGCTGGAGATTTTGCTCGCATCAGCTACTTTTGCATCGATGAACAGTGGCGCGGAGGCGGGATCGGTGCCCGGCTGGAGCAGTGGGCTGAGCAGCGAGCCCGGCTGCGTGGGTGTGATCGTATCGAGCTGCACTGTCACAGCCGTCGCCTTGGTGCTCATGACTTCTATCGACAGCAGGGGTACCAGGAGTCACCCAAGTACTTTTACAAGTCGTTGAACCCTCAGTAATCTGGAGCCTGCTTTCCCGCAGTGGGATGGAGGTCGAGATGGAGTATCAAGGTTCCTGTCATTGTGGGGCTAGCCTGTTTCGATGGGCTGCCCCACCGGGACTAGCGTGGCGACTGGATGGAGCCCATGAGACACCCACATCTGAGAGTCCATCACAAGATTCTTAGCGCCGAAAACCAAGTAATAGGCGGGAGATCGATGAATGCTAAAAATGCTGCAGGGTATTGGCTGGTTGTTGCTAAGCGGAGCGCTCTGGGCGGTAGAGCCGCCGCCGCCACCGCTGGTTGCCAGTGCTGAAAGCGTGACGGCGACTCCGATTTGGGGACTGGTCGAAACGATTTGTCTTGCGACCGAAGGTGTGCAGCTGGAGGCCAAACTGGATACCGGAGCCGATACTTCGTCCCTGGATGCTCGGGATATCCAAGCATTTGATCGGGAAGGGGAGCCGTGGGTGCGGTTTCGTGTCGAGGGGGTACGAGATAGCCAAGCGGTGAGTCAGTTGGTGGAACGGCCGGTCGAGCGACGAGTCAAAGTGCGTAGTGCCAGTGGCAGCGATAGTCGTTACGTGGTGCGGATGCGGGTGATGTTTGGCTCGCAAGAGTATGACGAGCAATTTTCCTTGCGTGACCGTCGTCGCATGAACTATCCGGTACTGATCGGTAGTCGTACCCTGAAACACCTCGGGGCTGTGGATGTGAACCGGATGCATACGCAGATGCCGCGTTGCCAGCCTTGAGTTGAACATGCCACCCTGGGCACTATCGATATCTGTGTGACGCCTACGGCTCAGGCATGTTGGGTGAGCCAGAGCTCTGCCTCCAGACGATACAACAGCTCCAGTCCATCCTCTTCATCGATCTGTTCCCCAAACTGCTGAAAGCCGAAAGAACGGGCCAGGGCGGTGGAGGGGTGGTTATCGGGTGAAATCGAGAGAATAAAGCGTTCCACACCCTGCTGGGTCGCAAATCCTAGCATGGTGCTCAAGGCCTCGCGGGCGATCCCTTGCCGACGCCACTGTGGATACACCTCGTAGCCCAACTCGATGCCGTGGGTTCCCAAGGCTGCCAGATAATCGGGATTCGGACGGGTATGAAAGCCGATATGGCCAATCATTTCGCCACTGTCACGGTGCAATATGGCTCTGAGTCCCCAGGGCAAATAGTCGGGATCTTGCTGCAAATCCTTGAGACGCATCGCCATCAGACGCCACTGTGCAAACCAGGCATCCGGCAGTTGTCCATTCAGGTAATCGGCTGCGTTCTGTTGTTCCGCCAGCAGGCAGAGGGTTAGGAAGTGACTGTCCAGTGGACGCAGAATCAAGCGTTCACTCCGCAAATCAAAGGCCAACTCGTGGCTGTGGTTTTCCATCGATATCCTCCAGCTGTGCTGGTGAGCAGCATACCCACTCCCTTCTGTGCAAACCAGCAGGAGATTGCCAGCAAGGAATAGATGGCCCTCTTATACTTGTTATCAAGAGCTCGCCGCACCACCGCGAAACAAACGATATCTGATGTTGAGTCGGTGGCGAGCGCAAGGAGGTTGCGATGGCACTACTGGAGCGGATGGGACATGCGTTGGCCAGTTATCTGGCCTCGCCACAGTCTCGGGATGGCAACCTGCCCACTCTGAGCCCGGAGCTGCTGGCTTCCACGCTGCGCAAGGGCGATGTGTTGCTGATTGAGGGTACTAGCCGTTTCGGTGCTGCCATCAAGTATCTGACCCAATCCACCTGGTCTCATGCCTGTTTGTATATCGGTGATACTTTGCCCCATACGCCGGGCAGCGAGCCTTTGGTCTTGATCGAGGCGGATGTGTTGGCGGGAGTCCGGGCGGTCCCGTTGAGCATGTATGCCCATGAGCATACCCGGATCTGCCGTCCGGTCGGCATCTCGGAGATGGAGATCAAGCAGCTGATCCAGTACACGGTGCAGCGGCTCGGTGACCATTATGATCTGAAAAATATTCTCGATTTGGCGCGTTACCTGATCCAGACCCCGCCGGTTCCCGCGCGCTGGCGGCGACAACTGTTGGCGTTGGGCAGCGGCGATCCGACCCGGGCCATCTGCTCATCGCTGATTGCCCTGGCATTTCAGCATATCCAGTACCCGATCCTGCCGGAAGTGATCGTCGAAGCGAGTCAGGATCCCCAGTGCCGTCGCTGCAGGCGAGAGCTGTTCCGCATCCGCCATCACAGCCTCTATACCCCGCGGGATTTTGATCTTTCTCCCTATTTTCAGGTGGTGAAGCCGACACTGGAGCGAGGGTTCAATCCTCACTCCGTGCTTTGGCAGGAGGACTGGCTGCAGCTGAGTGATCAACGACAGCACACCATCATCGAGGTCAATCCCACCGATTAGTCCAGACACTCGCAACGGTAGCTATATCCGCCCTGCAGTTCGGGAATGAAGCTGAACCTGTGAGTCAATCCGTCAGGGGCATCCTGCAGATGATGGGAGACAAACAGCAGCTGACTGCTTCCAGCCTTCATCAGCAGAGTGATGAATTGACGAACCAACTGCCGATGCAGGGTATCCAGCCCTTGTAGTGGTTCATCGAGGATCAGCAAGGGTGGATGTTTGACCAAGGCCCGGACAATCAGCAGCAGACGCTGTTGGCCAAAGGAGAGTGAGTGGAAGGGATGCTGAGCCTGTGCTGTCATGCCGAGTAGCGCCAACCACTCCTGTGCCAGCTTGAGGCGTTGATCGCCGGGATTTTCGTATAAGCCGATGGAGTCGAAGAAACCGGACAAGATCACGGCCAGTGGCGTGGTACTGACCCGATATTCCAGGTGCAGGGCGGGACTGACGTAGCCAATCTGCTGTTTTATTTCCCAGATGCTTTCTCCGCTGCCCCGCCGTCGCCCGAATAGGGTCAAATCGTTGCAATAGCCCTGAGGATGGTCGCCGGTGATCAGCGATAGCAGCGTGGATTTGCCCGCGCCATTCGGCCCGACGATGTGCCAATGCTCGCCAGAATTCATTTCCCAGTCCAGCCGATCCAGCACACGTTGCTCGCCATAAACCACATTCAACTGACGCATCCGCACCAGGGGGCCGGTGAAGGCAGCACGATCTATATCTGCGGTCGGTGCCGCCGGTAAGCGGATCTGCTGCAGTGCTTCGACATGAGCCAGTTGCGCCATAATCGGGTCAGCAAGCAAGGTGGCCGGGAAGCCGGTCCTCACGAGCTGACAGTCAGCCAGCAGACCCAATTGATCCGCAAATCGCGGGATTTCTTCGAAGCGATTGACGATCAGGACCAGGCTCTGGCCTGCGGCATGTAGCTCGCCCAGCAACTGCATCAGCTGGGCTCGAGCCTCGATATCCAGGCCATCAAAGGGCTCATCCAGTACTAACAGTTCCGGCTCGGCTAGCAGGGCTTGTGCTAACAGCACCTTGCGTCCCTCGCCGCTGGAGAGAAAACGGTAAGGGCGCTCCAGAAGATGATGAATGCCGAGGCGACGGCAGAGGATATCGATGGCGTGCGGCTCGGCGATGGCGTGGAGTAGTTCCGCGGCGGTGAAGCCTAACTCCTCATCCTCGGCGGCCATATCGGTGTTGCGACGTTGCCAATCCTGCTCGATCAGCGCCTGCTGTTGCTCGAATGAAAGCCGCACCGCAGCAGGCTGTTGTCGGCACTCGCCGCTTTCCAGTGTTAACTCACCGCATAACGCGCGCGCCAGAGCACTCTTACCACTGCCATTGTTGCCGACCACAGCGGTACAACTGCCGCGGGCGAGCTGAAGATTACCGATCGTGAGTTGTTGCCGGCGGGTAATGGCAAAGACGCACTCTTGCCAGTGTAAAAGCATGGGGGTCTCCCTCAGGACTGCAGCAAGTCGGTTAATTCCGGAGCCGTCATGGTCGGGGTAAATTCAAGGATCTCGTACTCGGCCGCCTTGGCTTGAGCGAACGGATCCTCATGCAACAGTTGTTCGAGCTGAGCGCGACTGGGCAGCGAGGCCAAGATCACGCCGCCGGTTCTTGGCTCCCGACGACCGGAGAGCAGGAAGTGACCTGCATCATAGTGGCGTTGCAAAAATTCGCGATGGGCAGGGATCAGGGCATCAATTTCGGTCAAGGGGCGGGTATAGGTAATCAGAACGATATACATGGCGTACTCCTGTACAGGAAGACGAATGGGGAATTGGAGATATTTGACGCCCGTTAGGGGCCAGGATCAAGCCTGCTGCAGCTAGCTTGCCAATCAATTAAGATGAGCGCATGCCAAGTAGGAGGGCAATAGGGATGAATGTCGAGATCAGACGAATTAACTTTTCACACCCCGAGTCAGGTCAAGTCCTGGTGGAGCTCCTGGATGCATATGCTCGGGATCCCATGGGGGGAGGTCATGGTTTGGATCCAGTCGTCAAGTCGGTACTTGCGACCCGATTAGCCGATGTGCCTGGTGCTGTCGGGCTGCTGGCCTATGTCGATAGTGAGGCCGCGGGGTTAGCCACTGCCTTTGCCGGTTTTTCGACTTTTGCGGCGCGCCCTTTGCTGAATATCCATGATCTGGCGGTGTTGCCCTTGTTCAGGGGGCGGGGTGTCGGTCAGGCATTACTGGCGGAATTGGAGCAGATAGCCCACGAGCGAGGCTGCTGCAAACTGACGCTGGAGGTGTTGAGCAATAATCAGATAGCGCAGGGAGCCTATCGCAAGTTCGGCTTTGCGCCTTACGCGCTGGATGAGGCGGCTGGAGTGGCGCAATTCTGGCAAAAATGGCTGGGGTAACCACTGGCAGGCCATCGGATAAGGTAGCCGATGGCCGGGTCGCGTTACACTAGTTTGATGAGGAGTCAGACCCCGGGATCCAGAAGTAGCGCTCGTCCATATTGATTGGGAACGAAGGCTAACAACTCCTCCGCGTGGCTGAAGCTCCAGCCGCGGCTTTCGTGGGCCACCTGAACTTGCACGCCGGTTTGTAAATTGACCGGCGCCGGATTACCGGCCAGGGTGCGGACCAGCAACTGTTCACCATTATGGGCTTGCAGACGAAGATAAACCTGCTCGCCTTTCTGCTCAATGTCCACCAATTGCAACTCGTGTTGTTCGCTCAACAGGGTATGGGCATCGGCCAGGTGACCAACCTGGCTGGTCAAGCCAATCGCCCCGTTTTCATCGGCTTCGGCCAGCAGCGGGACACCCGCTAGAGCCAGCCCGAGTACCAGATACT
>RRZT011809102.1_pt1 | contig 19410 bp, 33 predicted proteins | sample 2165551 | NCBI WGS metagenome assembly RRZT01 (sample SAMN10456910, study PRJNA506462) | wastewater metagenome | biome: wastewater; feature: sludge; material: wastewater sludge; isolation source: wastewater sludge with Escherichia coli K12::gfp cells carrying plasmid... | place: USA: Moscow, Idaho... | reverse complement strand
TTGCCGACCGGACCTGAGGCATTCCGCATGAAAAACCGCTCCACCCCGGATCTGGGCACCCCGGCCGTCGCCGGTCCGGCCAGCCTGACCCTGACCATTGACGGCAAACCGGTCCGGGTGGCACCCGGCACGTCAGTCCTGCGTGCGGCAGCGCTGGCCGGCTCGCCCGTTCCCAAGCTGTGCGCCACCGATACGCTGGGGGCGTTCGGCTCCTGCCGCATGTGCCTCGTGGAAATCGAGGGCCGTCGCGGTACGCCGGCGTCGTGCACCACGCCCTGCGAAGACGGCATGGTGGTACGCACCCAGTCTGCGCAGCTGGCGCGCCTGCGCCGCGGGGTGATGGAGCTGTACCTGTCGGACCACCCGACCGACTGCCTGACCTGCGCCAGCAACGGCAACTGCGAGTTGCAGGACACGGCCGGTGAAGTGGGCGTCCGCGCCATCCGTTACGGCCAGCAGGGCGCCAGCCACCTCGGCGATGCACTGGACATTTCCAGTCCGTATTTCACCTACGACCCGGCCCGCTGCATCGTCTGTTCGCGTTGCGTGCGTGCCTGCGAAGAAGTCCAGGGCACCTTTGCCCTCAACCTGCTCGACCGCGGTTTTGCCACGCGCATCGGTTTTGCCGGCCCGGACCTGATGGGATCGGAATGCGTATCGTGCGGCGCCTGCGTCGAGGCATGTCCGACCGCCACCCTGGTGGAAAACACGGTGATCCACCGCGGCCAGCCGACCCACAGCGTAACCACCACCTGTGCCTATTGCGGTGTCGGCTGCTCGCTCAAGGCCGAGCTCAAGGGCGAGCAGGTGGTCCGCATGGTGCCGGACCGCGCCGGGCACGCCAATCATGGTCATGCCTGCATCAAGGGCCGCTTTGCCTGGGGCTATGCCACGCATCCTGACCGGGTGACCACGCCGCTGATCCGCGACCATGCCGACGATCCGTGGCGCGCCGTGGGCTGGGACGAGGCCATTGCCTTTGCTGCCGCCGGGCTGAAGCGGGTGCAGGCGCAATACGGCACGGAAGCCGTCGGTGCCATTGCCTCCAGCCGGTGCAGCAACGAAGAAGCCTATCTGGTGCAAAAGCTGGTACGGGCAGCGTTCGGCAACAACAACATCGACAACTGCTCGCGTGTCTGCCATTCCCCCAGCGAGTACGGACTCAAGGCCAGCTACGGCGAGGCGGCCGGCACCCAGGATTTTGACTCGGTACGCGAGGCCGACCTGATCCTGGTCTGCGGCGCCAATCCGACCGATGCCCACCCGGTGTTTGCTTCGGCGCTGCGCCGGAGCCTGCGCGAAGGGGCCGGGCTGATCGTAATCGACCCGCGCCACACCGGCCTGCTGGATACCCTGCATGCCGGTACCGGCCTGCACCTGCAACTGCGTCCGGGCACCAATGTGGCCGTCCTGAACGCACTGGCCTACACCCTGATCGAGGAAAACCTGGTCAACACCGGCTTTGTCGGCGAGCGCTGCGACGAAACCTCATGGCTGTCCTGGCGCGATTTCATCATGATGCCGGAACATGCCCCCGAAGCCGTGGCCGCCGAATGCGGCGTACCGGCCGGGCTGCTGCGCGAGGCGGCACGCCGTTACGGCCGCGCCGGCCGTGCCGCCATTTATTACGGCCTGGGCGTCACCGAGCACAGCCAGGGCTCGACCGGCGTCATGGCACTGGCCAACCTTGCGCTGGCCACCGGCCACCTTGGCCGGGACGGCGTGGGCGTCAACCCGCTGCGCGGCCAGAACAACGTCCAGGGTGCCTGCGACATGGGCGCGGTGCCGCACGAACTCACCGGCTACCGGCACGTCGGCCTGCGCGAGGTGCGCGAAAGTTTCGAGGCGGAATGGGGCGTCACGCTGCCGGACACGCCGGGCCTGCGGATTCCGCAGATGTTCGACGCGGCGCTGGCCGGACAGTTCCGCGGACTCTATTGCCAGGGCGAGGACATCGCCCAGAGCGACCCTGACAGCCAGCATGTGACCGCAGCACTGCGCGCCATGGATTTCATCGTGGTGCAGGACCTGTTCCACAACGAAACCGCCCGCTTTGCCCACGTGCTGCTGCCCGGCTCCAGTTTTCTGGAGAAGGACGGCACCTTCACCAATGCCGAACGGCGGGTGTCACGCATCCGCCAGGTGATGGCGCCGCTGGGTGGACTGGCCGACTGGCAGGTAACGTGCGCCCTGTCAGCAGCGCTGGGGTATCCGATGCCCTATACGCACCCGTCGGAGATCATGGACGAAATCGCCCGCCTGACCCCCACCTTTGCCAGCATCAGCTATCCGCTGCTGGAACGGCTGGGCAGCGTGCAGTGGCCGTGCAATGCACTGGCCCCGGAAGGTACGGCCGTCCTGCACCGCGATACGTTTACCCGCGGCCGCGGCATGTTCAACAACACCCGCTACGTCCCGACCACCGAGCAGGCCAGTGCACGCTATCCGCTGATCCTGACCACCGGCCGCATCCTGCCGCACTACAACGTCGGCACCCAGACGCGGCGCAGCGCCAATGTGGCCTGGGCCGGACATGACCAGCTGCACATCCATCCGCTGGATGCAGCATCGCGCGGCATCGGCACCGGCGACCGGGTGGAGCTGGCCAGCCGCAGCGGCCACACCAGCCTGTCGGCGCGGGTGACCGAGCATGTACCGCCGGGGGTGGTGTATGCGAGCTTCCACTTCCCCGACAGCCATACCAACCTGCTGACCACCGGCAACAGTGACTGGGCCACCAACTGTCCGGAATTCAAGGTTACGGCGGTCGAAGTCAGCCGGGAGGCCGGTTCGGCGGCACCGGCGGACTGAACGTGGTGCAGATTCTGGCCGGCGTGCCGGCCGGAGAGGGGTCCAAGGTACGCGGGTCTTGCATCGGGTCCCGCAGCCCGTGGCTGGCGGCAGCCGGCACGTACCGGCCAGGCGCATCTAGCAAGAGGGCGTTACAGGGTGCCGCTCCGGTCGCCGCGGGCAAAACCGGTCCAGCCGGCATCAATGCCCTTGGCAAAACCGATGACCTTGAAGAGCTCGCCCATTTCGGCCGGTGACACCAGTTTCTGCACGGCATGCGCCTGCGGCAGGTAAGTCCGTACGTCGTCGGGGTCGAGTTCGGCCAGACAGTCGGTCAGCCCGCAATTGAGCAGGAAATTGGCCTGGGTGGTGTAACCGGCCAGCTCCAGCCCGGCATTGAGCCCGGCTTCGGCGATGGCGGAAAAATCCACATGGCAGGTAATGTCGGTCAGCCCCGGCCACTGGAACGGATCGGTATGCGCCAGGTGCTGGTAGTGGCACATCAGCGTGCCCTGTGCCCGCTGCGGGTGATAGAACTCGTGCGCCGGGAAACCGTAGTCCAGCAGGATGACCGCACCGCGTTGCAGGTGGCGGCCCAGCGTGGCGACAAACGCCTCGGCTGCAAGGCCGATTTCGCTGGTGTACGGCCCCCGGGCCGGCAACCGTCCGGCGGCGGCTTGCGCCAGGACCGGTTCGGTGACCGGCCGCTGTTGCCATTGCCAATCCGGCCCGGCGCAGCCCACGCCCGTCTGCATCAGTTCGCCTTCGGCAGTGCGGGTAACCAGCTCGCACGGCATGGCATCCAGCACTTCGTTGCCGAGCACCACGCCGTCGAACTGCTCCGGCCACTGCTCCAGCCAGTCGATGCGCTCCAGCAGGTCCGGGTGGCGTGCGGCCAGCAAGGCCTGCTGCCGGGCACGCAGGTCGGGGGACAATTCCATGATCCGGTAACGGACCGGCAGGACATCAAGCTGGCGCAAGGCATCCAGCAGGTCGGCAGCCAGAATGCCGCTGCCGGCACCGAATTCGTACACAGTGCCGCCGGTCAATGGCAGCAGCTGTGCCAGCTGGCGGGCCAGCGTACGGGCAAACAGTGGCGTCAGTTCGGGTGCCGTCACGAAATCCCCGCCTTCACCCAGCTTGTGGCTGCCGGCGGTGTAGTACCCCAGCCCCGGCGCATACAGCGCCAGTTCCATATAGCGGGAAAACGGAATGAATCCTTGCTGCTCGCCGATTTCGGCGCGAATCAGGTCGGCCAACCGGCCGGAAATGGCAGCAGCGGCGATGTCAGGCACGGGAAGCATGGGCGCTCGAACACAGATATGACAGAATGGCGCGCATTCTGCGGGATTGTTCCACCAAGGGAAAGCACCCGCGCCATCGGACCAGTCCATGACGCCTTCCTCTACCCCCGTTGTCCTGATTACCGGAGCCGCCCGCCGCATCGGCGCGGGCATTGCCCGCCACCTTCATGCACGCGGCCTGAACCTGATGCTGCATTACCGTCAGTCAGCGGCGGAAGCCAGCATGCTGGCCGACGACCTGAACCGGCTACGGCCAGGGTCCGCTGCCACGCATCAAGCGGATTTGCTCGATTGCGGGCAACTGCCGGCGCTGGTCGATGCGACGCTGGAACAGTTTGGCCGGCTGGATTATCTGGTCAACAATGCTTCGAGTTTTTTCCCGACCCCGGTTGGGCGGATTGACGAGGCCAGCTGGGCGGACCTGATCGGCAGCAACCTGAAGGCCCCCTTGTGGCTGGCTCAGGCGGCGGCGCCACACTTGCAGCAGGCCAACGGAGCGATCGTCGGGATCGTGGACATCCACATCGACCGCCCCATGCCGGATCATGCTGTCTACAGCGCAGCCAAGGCCGGGCATGCCGCAGTCCTGCGTACGCTGGCACGCGATCTGGCGCCGCAGGTCCGGGTCAATGGCGTGGCCCCCGGAGCCAATCTGTGGCCGGAAAACGGCAGTCTCTTCGACACGTCCAGCCGCCAGGCCATCGAAGCCAGCATTCCCCTGGGACGCATCGGTACGCCAGACGACATTGCGGTTGCGGTCGGTTTTTTGCTGCTGGATGCGCACTATATAACCGGGCATGTCCTGCCGGTCGACGGTGGCCGCAGCATTGTGCTCTAACGAGACAGTTTTCAAGGCATTGAATCGGAGCCTCGGCTTTGCCATGCACGGGATCATCCTGATCTGCCCCTGCATGTGGCTCACGGAAAAAACCGCATGATTTCACCCGAGATAGCCAGTTCCCGAAGATGTGGAGTGCCACGGACCCGAGCCTCTGCAAAGCATTCATGTCTGCTTGCGAGGCACAGATACTTTGCATGGTGCTTGTCACCCCTTCCTCACCGGACCGGCAACTGCCTTTGTTAACCGTTTTCCGCCGGGATTATCAGGATGATCCACCTGCCGCATTGGCAGCAGGGCATGAAACAACCCTGTCCTGAACATCAACAGACAGCCTCACTGCAAAACAGCAAAACAAAACGCCACGAGATCACTCTCGTGGCGTTTTGCAGAAAGCCATACCGAAATTACTCGGCAGCAGCTTCCACTTCCGGACGCTCGACCAGCTCGACCAGAGCCATCGGTGCATTGTCGCCCTGACGGAAACCGTACTTCAGGATGCGCAGATAGCCACCGTTACGGTTGGCAAAACGCGGACCCAGTTCGTCAAACAGCTTGACGACGATTTCGCGATCGCGGGTACGATCAAAAGCCAGACGACGGTTGGCCAGCGACGGCTTTTTGCCCAGCGTGATGAGCGGCTCGGCAACGCGACGCAGTTCCTTGGCCTTCGGCAGCGTGGTCACGATTTGTTCGTGACGCAGCAGCGAGTTGGCCAAGTTGCGCAGCATGGCGAGTCGGTGGCTCGACGTGCGGTTGAGTTTGCGGTTGGCAAGACGGTGACGCATTGTTGTGTCCTTTAATGGTGACCGAGCGCCTTAGGGCTTCTCGAGACCAGCCGGCGGCCAGTTCTCCAGCTTCATGCCGAGAGTGAGACCCTTGGAAGCCAGAACTTCCTTGATCTCGTTGAGCGACTTGCGACCCAGGTTCGGGGTCTTGAGAAGCTCGGTTTCGGTGCGCTGAATCAGGTCGCCGATATAGTAGATGTTCTCTGCCTTGAGGCAGTTGGCCGATCGAACGGTAAGTTCGAGGTCGTCAACCGGGCGCAGCAGAATCGGATCGACCTGCGGAGCGCGCTCCTCGACGACTTCAACAGTAGTGCCCTGGAGATCGGCGAAAATCGACAGCTGGTCGATGAGGATGCGAGCAGCGGAGCGAACGGCCTCTTCAGGCTCGATCACGCCGTTGGTCTCGATATCCATCACCAGTCGGTCCAGGTCGGTACGCTGTTCAACGCGAGCACTCTCCACCGAGAAGCTCACGCGGCGCAGCGGGCTGAACGATGCGTCGAGCAGAATGGTACCGATCTGGCGGTTGTCATCCTGTTTGACGCGAGCCGGTGCCGGCTGATAGCCGCGACCCTTTTCGACCTTGATCTCCATGTCGATCTTGCCACCGGCTGCCAGATGGCAGATGACGTGGTCAGGATTCACCACTTCCACGTCATGGGGCAGATCGATATCGCTGGCCCGCACTGCGCCTTCACCCTCTTTTTTGAGGGCCAGAAGCACAGAGTCACGACCATGCAGTTTAAACACCACACCCTTGAGGTTCAGAAGGATGTCGACGACATCTTCCCGAACCCCGTCGAGCGCGGAGTACTCATGCAAAACGCCAGCGATAGACACTTCGGTCGGCGCAAATCCGGGCATGGACGACAGCAGGATGCGGCGGAGCGCATTACCGAGCGTATAGGCATAGCCTCGCTCGAACGGCTCCATGGCCACACGCGCTTGCGTGGCGGAGACCGGCTGCACGTCGATCAGACGCGGCTTGAGAAATTCCGAAGCGCTGTTTTGCATAGTGGTTCCTTTTGGCTAGCGATTACTTGGAGTAGAACTCGACAACGAGCTGCTCGTTGATATCGCTAGACAGTTCGGAGCGTTCCGGCGCGTTCTTGAACGTGCCTTCCATTTTCTTCGGATCTACCGACACCCAACCCGGGAAGCCGATCTGTTCGGCCAGAGCGAGCGATTCGGCAATGCGAACCTGCTTTTTGGATTTTTCGCGCACCGACACCACATCGCCGGCCTTCACCTGGTAGGACGGAATGTTGACCACTTCGCCGTTCACCACGATGGCCTTGTGGCTCACCAGCTGGCGCGATTCGGCGCGGGTCGAGCCGTAGCCCATGCGATAGACGACGTTGTCCAGACGCGACTCGAGAATCTGCAGCAGGTTCTCGCCGGTCGAACCCTTGCGGCGTTCGGCTTCGGCAAAGTACTTGCGGAACTGACGTTCGAGCACGCCGTAGATACGGCGGATTTTTTGTTTTTCACGCAGGTGGATACCGTAGTCGGACAGACGCGGTTGCTTTGCACCGTGCTGACCTGGACGGCTGTCCAGCTTGCATTTGCTGTCGATCGAGCGACGGGCACTCTTCAGAAAGAGATCGGTGCCCTCGCGACGAGCGAGTTTACATTTAGGACCAGTGTAACGTGCCATGACTCACTCTTCTCCCGATTAGATACGACGCTTTTTGGGCGGGCGGCAGCCGTTGTGCGGAATCGGCGTGACGTCGGAGATGCTGGTGATCTTGAATCCCAGCGCGTTCAGGGCACGCACGGACGAGTCACGGCCGGGACCGGGACCCTTGATGCGTACTTCAAGGTTCTTGACACCGTATTCTTGGGCAACTTTACCAGCCGCTTCCGCAGCGATCTGAGCTGCGAACGGGGTGCTCTTGCGAGAACCCTTGAAACCAGCACCGCCAGAGGTAGCCCAAGAGAGTGCATTGCCTTGGCGATCGGTGATGGTAATGATGGTGTTGTTGAAAGAAGCGTGAACGTGTGCGATCCCTTCGGAAACGCTCTTTTTCACCTTCTTACGAACGCGGACTGTGTTTGCTTTAGCCATTATCAATCCCTAATTACTTCTTGCCGGCGATCGGCTTGCGCGGCCCCTTGCGGGTACGAGCATTCGTGCGGGTACGCTGACCACGACACGGCAGACCACGGCGATGACGGAAACCACGGTAGCAACCGAGGTCCATCAGACGCTTGATGTTCATCGTGACTTCACGACGCAGGTCACCTTCAATGGTGAACTTGGCGATCTCGTCACGCAGTTTTTCCATCTCAGCATCAGTCAGGTCCTTGACCTTGGTGCTGATCTCGATACCGGCAGCCGAGCAAATGACCTTTGCGCGGGTTGCACCAATACCGTAGATCGCCTGCAGGCCAACCCAGATATGCTGATGGTTAGGAATGTTTACCCCTGCAATACGGGCCATACATTTACCCCAAACTCGAAAAGTTGCTGATGTTACACACAAGCAGCACGGCAGGCAAATCAGCCCTGCTTTTGCTTGTGTCGCGGATCGGTGCAGATCACGCGAACGATGCCGTGGCGACGAATGATCTTGCAATTGCGGCAGATCTTCTTGACCGAAGGCTGTACTCGCATGTTTTCCCTTTCAACTCAAAGCGCTCACTTGGAGCGGAACACAATGCGCGCGCGTGACAGGTCGTAGGGAGTCAGTTCAACCGTCACCCGGTCTCCCGGCAGGATGCGGATGTAGTGCATGCGCATCTTGCCGGAGATGTGACCGAGAACGATATGACCATTTTCCAGCTTGACCCGGAACGTCGCGTTGGGAAGGTTCTCAAGAACCTCGCCCTGCATCTGGATCGTATCTTCTTTCGACATAACTTCTTTGACCTTGGATCAGCGTGACAGCAAACCGCCGTTTTTGAAGTTGGCCTTCTTGAGCAGGCTGTCGTACTGGTGCGATAGCAGGTACGACTGCACTTGCGCCATGAAGTCCATGGTCACTACCACGATGATCAGGAGAGAGGTCCCGCCGAAGTAGAACGGCACATTCCACTTGAGGATCAGGAACTCCGGCACCAGACAGACCAGAGCGATATAGATGGCACCAATCAGCGTCAGACGCAGGATGATGCGCTCGATATAACGCGAGGTCTGTTCACCCGGACGGATGCCCGGAATGAATGCCCCACTCTTCTTCAGGTTATCGGCTGTTTCCTTCGGATTGAAGACAAGAGCCGTGTAGAAATAACAGAAGAAGATGATCGCGGCAGCATAGAGAAGCACATAAACCGGCTGCCCCGGATGCAAGGCATTACTCACCGACTTGAGCCATCCCAAGCCTTCGCCGTCACCAAACCAGCCCACGACCGTAGCCGGGAACAGGATGATGCTGGAAGCGAAAATGGGAGGAATCACGCCGGCCATGTTGAGCTTGAGCGGCATATGCGTGCTCTGCCCTTGCATGACCCGGTTTCCGACCTGACGTTTGGCATAGTTGACCAGCACCTTGCGTTGACCGCGCTCGACGAAAACGACGAGATAGGTCATGGCAATCACACCGATGAACAGTACAATTACCAGCAGGATCGGCAGGCTGCCCTGGCTTGTCAGCGTAAGCGTCTTGCCAATCGCAGACGGCACACCGGCAGCAATACCGGCACAAATGATCATCGAAATGCCATTGCCGATACCGCGCTCGGTGATCTGCTCACCCAGCCACATCAGGAACATCGTCCCCGTGACGAGGGTTACCACCGTCGTCAGGTAAAACTCGAACTGCGAGGTCATCACCAGACCCGGCTGCTTGTAGAGCATGACGGCAATCCCGAAGGACTGGAACGTCGCCAGCAGCACAGTCGCATAGCGCGTGAACTGGGTGATTTTGCGTCGCCCTTGCTCTCCTTCCTTCTTCAACTGCTTGAGCTGAGGCAGCACCTCGCTTGCCAGCTGGAGAATGATGGAGGCAGAGATGTACGGCATGATGCCAATGGCAAATACCGTAAATCGGGACAAGGCCCCGCCCGAGAACATGTTGAACATGTCGAGGAGGCCCGTCTGCGACGACTGGAACAGCTTCGCTAGCTCGGCCGGATTGATGCCCGGAACCGGAATATGTGCGCCAATCCGATAGACGATCAGGGCACCGACCAGAAAAAGGATACGGCGCTTGAGATCGCCAAACTTGTTGGCGTTAGTCGCTAGTGAAGAAGTGGCCACTGATTGTCGCGCCTTCTGTTGCTTCTTACTCGTTGACCTGGCCGCCGGCAGCCTCGATCGCAGCCTTGGCACCTGCGGTAGCCAGAAGGCCACGCAGAGTTACGGCGCGTTCGATCTTGCCAGCGAGGATCACCTTGGCAATCCGGGCAGCTGCCGGCACCAAGCCAGCCTGCTGGAGAGCCAGGAAGTCGATCTCGTCGACCGGCAGGCGAGCCAGATCGTCAAGACGCACTTCGGCGGTGAGCTTGCGGGTCAACGACTTGAAGCCACGCTTGGGCAGACGGCGTTGCAGCGGCATTTGACCGCCTTCAAAACCGACCTTGTGGAAGCCGCCGGAACGCGACTTCTGACCCTTGTGACCACGGCCAGCGGTCTTGCCGAGGCCGGAACCAATGCCGCGACCGACGCGACGCTTGGCATGCTTGGCACCTTCGCCAGGTTTGATGGTGTTCAGGAACATCTTAACCCTCGCATTTCACCAGGAAGCTGATCTTGTTGATCATGCCGCGGTTTTCCGGGGTGTCGAGCACTTCAACGGTCTGATTGAGCTTCTTGAGGCCCAAGCCACGTGCGCAGGCACGATGGGACTCAATGCGACCGATCAGGCTTTTCACCAGCGTGACCTTGACGGTTTTCTTGTCGCTCATTATTCAGCCCCCAGGATCTCGGCAACGGTCTTGCCACGCTTGGCAGCAATGTCAGCCGGAGTATTGATCTTCATGAGGCCGTTCAAGGTGGCGCGAACCACGTTGTACGGGTTGGTCGAACCATGCACCTTGGCGGACACGTTGTGCACGCCAATGGCATCGAACACCTGACGCATGGCGCCACCGGCCTTCACGCCAGAGCCTTCCGGTGCCGGCTGCATGAACACGGTGGTCGCACCATGCTTGCCGATCACTGCGTGTTGCAGCGTGCCGTTGCGCAGCGGAATCTTGACCATCGAACGACGGGCCTGATCCATTGCCTTTTGCACGGCGACAGGCACTTCCTTCGACTTGCCTTTGCCCATGCCGATGCCGCCGTCGCCGTCACCCACCACGGTGAGTGCCGAGAAAGCCATGATCCGGCCACCCTTCACCACCTTGGTGACGCGGTTGACGCCGATCAGCTTCTCGGTCAGGCCGTCGCCGCGTTCTTCGATATCGTGCTTAGCCATTATCTACTCCGAATTAGAATGCGAGGCCGTTTTCACGGGCGGCATCAGCCAAGGCCTTGATACGACCGTGGTACTGGAAACCCGAGCGATCAAATGCGACCTTTTCAACCCCGGCAGCCTTGGCTTTTTCGGCAATGCGCTTGCCGATCAGGGCTGCAGCGCCAGCGTTGCCGCCATTGGCCAGTTCTTTCTTGACCTCGGCTTCCAGCGTGGAAGCCTGGGCCAGCACCCGGCTGCCAGTCTCGTCAATGATCTGAGCGTAGATATGGCAGTTGGTGCGATGCACCGACAGACGGGCCATCTTGAGCTCCGCAATCCGAGCACGGGTTTTGCGTGCACGACGGAGTCGAGCTTGTTTCTTATCCATGACTGAGCCTCAGTTATTTCTTCTTGGTTTCTTTCAAAACCACCTGCTCGCCGGCGTAACGGACACCCTTGCCCTTGTAAGGTTCCGGAGCACGGTAGGCGCGGATCTCGGCAGCCACCTGGCCAACCTTCTGCTTGTCCACACCCTTCAGGATGATTTCGGTCTGCGACGGGGTTTCCACCGCGACACCTTCCGGCATCGGGTGAACAACCGGGTGCGAGAAACCCAGAGTCAGGTTCAGGGCTGCGCCCTGGGCCTGGGCGCGGTAACCCACGCCAACGAGTTGCAGCTTGCGCTCAAAGCCCTTGGACACACCGGTAACCATGTTGTTTACCAGTGCACGCATGGTGCCGGACATGGAACGGGAAGCCTTGCTTTCGTCCTTGGCGGCAAACTTGAGGGCATTGTCTTCAAGACGGACTTCCACGCCAGCATTCAGCGGCATGGCAAGCTGACCCAGCGGGCCCTTGACGACGATTTCAGCTGCGGTGAACTTGGCTTCGACGCCAGCCGGCAGGATCACCGGATTCTTAGCTACGCGAGACATTGTTCACCCCCGTTAGGCCACGATGCACAGCAGCTCGCCGCCGATACCGGCTGCGCGTGCTTTGCGATCAGTCATGACACCCTTGGAAGTCGACACGATGGCGACGCCAAGGCCGTTCATCACGCGCGGGATGTCATTGCTGCCCTTGTAGATACGCAGGCCAGGACGCGACACGCGCTCGATGCGCTCGATCACAGGGCGACCGGCGTAGTACTTCAGTTGAATGTCGAGAACCGGCTTCTTTTCTTCACCAGTCACTGCGAAATCCTCGATATAACCCTCATCCTTCAGCACGGCAGCAATAGCCACCTTCAGCTTGGACGACGGCATAGCAACCGATGCCTTCGTCACGCGCTGAGCGTTGCGGATGCGAGTCAGCATATCGGAGATCGGATCATGCATGCTCATATTCGATATCCCTCTTACCAGCTCGCCTTGACAACGCCCGGAATTTCACCGCGCATCGCGATTTCACGCACTTTGTTGCGTGCCAGACCGAATTTGCGGAAAACACCGCGCGGACGGCCAGTAATTGCACAGCGGGCGCGCTGACGCACCGGGCTGGCATTACGCGGAAGCTGCTGCAGCTTCAGACGGGCTTCATAGCGCTCTTCGTCCGAAAGGCTGGCATTGTTGATGATGGCAAGCAGAGCTTCACGCTTGGCCGAGAACTTCTCTGCCAGCTTGACGCGCTTTGCTTCGCGGTTGATCAGTGCAAGTTTTGCCATGTCATTAACCCTTGAACGGGAACTTGAACGCGGCCAGCAGTGCGCGGGCTTCTTCGTCAGTCTTCGCGGTCGTGGTGATGGTGATGTTCATCCCGCGGACGGCATCGATCTTGTCGTACTCGATTTCCGGGAAGATGATCTGTTCACGCACGCCCATGTTGTAGTTGCCGCGGCCGTCGAAAGACTTGCCGTTCACGCCACGGAAGTCACGCACGCGCGGCAGGGCAACGGTCACCAGACGGTCGAGGAATTCGAACATGCGTTCACGACGCAGGGTCACCTTGCAACCAACCGGGTAACCTTCGCGGATCTTGAAGCCGGCGATCGACTTCTTGGCTGCGGTCACCACGGGCTTCTGACCAGCGATTTTCTGCAGGTCGCCCACGGCGAAATCGAGCACTTTCTTGTCAGCCACCGCTTCACCGACACCCATGTTCAGGGTGATTTTTTCGATGCGCGGCACTTCCATCACGGACTTGTAACCAAACTGTTCAACCAGCTTCGGCACAACCGTGGTCTTGTAGAATTCTTGCAAACGGGCTGCCATGACTGCTCCTTATGCGCCGACCAATTCGCCGTTCGACTTGAACACGCGAACCTTGCGACCGTCTTCCAGAGTCTTCACGCCAACGCGGTCAGCCTTCTGGGTAGCCGGGTTGAAGATGGCCACGTTGGACACGTCGATCGAGAGAGTCTTGTCGACGATGCCACCAGCCTGACCCTTGACCGGGTTCGGCTTCTGGTGTTTCTTGACGACATTGACACCTTCGACCACAACACGGCCTTCGGTCGGCAGCACGCGCAGCACGGTGCCACGCTTGCCCTTGTCTTTACCGGTGATGACGACGACTTCGTCGCCCTTGCGGATTTTCTGCATTGAGCCTTCTCCTTACAGCACTTCCGGCGCGAGCGAAACGATCTTCATGAATCGTTCGGTACGCAGCTCACGGGTGACCGGCCCGAAGATACGGGTGCCGATCGGCTCAAGCTTGTTGTTCAGCAGCACGGCAGCGTTGCCATCAAACTTGATGAGCGAACCGTCCGGACGACGAACACCCTTGGCAGTACGCACGACAACCGCATTGTAGACATCGCCTTTTTTGACGCGGCCACGCGGTGCGGCATCCTTGATGCTCACCTTGATAATGTCGCCAACCGTAGCGTAGCGACGCTTGGAGCCACCGAGCACCTTGATGCACATCACGCGACGTGCACCAGTGTTATCAGCGACCTCCAGCTGGGTCTGCATTTGAATCATGTGGATTTTCCTTATCGAACTTGATCCGCCAATTCGTCACAACTTCATGACGAAGCGCCGCACATTGCTGCACGGCGCACAGACGGCCAGTTTTCGAGCCCGTAGGGCAATACCACCGGGTGGTGGCGAAAGAAACCGCATTATACGGAAGGGTTTCCCCTTCCGCAATAACGATTTACACCTGGCGCGCTTTTTCGATCAGCGCGGTCACGGTCCACGACTTGGTCTTCGAGAGCGGGCGGCATTCGCTGATAGTCACGATATCGCCGATGCCGTACTCGTTAGCCTCATCATGGGCGTGATACTTCTTCGAAAGACGGATCACTTTGCCGTAGATCGGGTGCTTGACCTTTCGCTCAACCAGCACTACCACGGTCTTGTCCATCTTGTCGCTGACAACCTTGCCGGTCAGCGCACGGACGACTTTGTTGGTTTCGCTCATCTCAGGCTGCCTTCTCGCTCAGAATGGTCCGTACGCGAGCGATGTCACGACGCACTTTTTTCAGTTCGCTGGTCTTCGCGAGCTGCTGGGTAGCCAGCTGCATGCGAAGGCCGAATTGGGCCTTCAAGAGACTCAGCAGCTCGGTCTTGAGCTCGTCAACCGACTTGGCTCGCAGTTCAGAAGCTTTCATTTATTGACCTACCTGTCTCACAACGAAAGTGGTGGCGATCGGCAGCTTGGCAGCAGCCAGACGGAACGCTTCGCGTGCCAGCTCTTCGCTCACACCTTCCATTTCGTACAGCATCTTACCCGGCTGGATCTCGGCAACCCAGTACTCGACCGAGCCCTTGCCGTTACCCATACGCACTTCAGCCGGCTTCTTGGTGATCGGCTTGTCCGGGAACACACGAATCCAGATACGACCACCACGCTTGATGTGACGGGTCATCGCACGACGGGCAGCTTCGATCTGACGAGCCGTCAGACGACCACGACCCACGGCTTTCAGACCGAAGTCACCAAAGCTCACCTTGGTACCACGGGTAGCGATACCCGTATTGCGGCCCTTGTGAACCTTACGGTATTTGAGTCTAGTTGGCTGCAGCATTGCGTCCGCCCTTTCTCATTTTCTTTTCCGGCTGGGTCGGCTCGGCCGACACCTGACCCGGCTTCATGTCACCCTTGTACACCCACACCTTGATGCCGATGACACCGTAGGTGGTGTGCGCTTCGCTGGTTGCGTAATCCACGTCTGCACGCAGGGTGTGCAGAGGTACACGACCTTCGCGATACCATTCGGTACGAGCGATTTCGATGCCGTTCAGACGACCAGACGACATGATCTTGCTGCCAAGGGCACCCAGACGCATGGCGTTTTGCATGGCACGCTTCATGGCACGACGGAACATCACGCGCTTTTCCAGCTGCGAGGCGATACCGTCGGCAATGATCTGTGCATCGATTTCAGGCTTGCGCACTTCTTCGATGTTGACGTGAACCGGAACACCCATGCGCTTTTGCAGTTCCTGCTTCAGCACTTCGATGTCTTCACCCTTCTTGCCAATCACTACGCCCGGACGGGCAGTGTGGATGGTGATGCGGGCGCTCTTGGCCGGACGCTCGATGGTGATACGGCTCACCGAGGCATTCTTCAGCTTGGCCTTGAGGAATTCGCGAACGTCGATGTCTTCCTTGAGCATGCCAGGAAAATTCTGGCTGTTTGCAAACCACTTGGAAGACCAGTTGCGGGTTACCGCCAGGCGGAAACCACGCGGATCAATTTTCTGTCCCATGAGCTACCCCTCAGTTCCCCACAACCAGCGTGATATGGCAGGTCTGCTTCTCGATGCGGTTGCCGCGACCCTTTGCACGCGCGGTAAAGCGCTTGAGGCTCGGGCCCTTGTCCACATAAACGGTTGCAACCTTCAGGGTGTCGATGTCAGCGCCTTCGTTGTGTTCAGCGTTGGCAATTGCGGACTCAAGCACCTTTTTCATCAGCACTGCACTCTTTTTCGGAGTGAAGGTCAGAGTGTTGAGAGCCTGCTCGACGGACTTGCCGCGAATCAGGTCGGCCACGAGGCGAGCCTTCTGGGCCGACACGCGAGCGTTTTTCAGTACAGCGGATACTTTCATCGCGTCACCTTAGCGTTTCGCCTTCTTGTCAGCCGCATGACCCTTAAAGGTACGAGTCAGCGAGAATTCGCCGAGCTTGTGGCCAACCATGTTTTCGGTCACGTACACCGGTACGTGGGTACGCCCGTTATGCACGGCGATGGTCATGCCGACAAAATCCGGCAGGATGGTCGAGCGACGCGACCAGGTCTTGATCGGGCGCTTGTCGTTCGAAGAGCGGGCCGCATCCACTTTTTTCAGCAGATGCAAGTCAACGAACGGGCCCTTCTTAATGGAACGTGCCATGTTCAGTTACCCTTTATTTCGAATGACGGCGACGCACGATCATGTTGTCGGTGCGCTTGTTGTTACGGGTGCGATAACCCTTGGCCGGCGTACCCCACGGGCTGACCGGCACGCGGCCTTCGCCAGTACGGCCTTCGCCACCACCATGCGGGTGATCCACCGGGTTCATCGCCACACCGCGAACGGTCGGGCGGATACCACGCCAGCGGGTTGCACCGGCCTTGCCGAGCTTGCGCAGGCTGTGCTCTTCGTTGCCGACTTCACCCACGGTGGCGCGGCAGTCGATGTGCACCTTGCGGATTTCGCCGGAACGCAGACGCAACTGGGCGTAGCTGCCTTCACGGGCCAGCAGCATCACCGAAGCACCGGCCGAACGGGCCAGCTGGGCACCTTTACCCGGCTGCATTTCGATGCAGTGGATAGTGGTACCGACCGGGATGTTGCGGATCGGCAGGCAGTTACCGGCCTTGATCGGAGCTTCTGCACCGTTCACCACTTCGGCGCCGGCTTTCAGGCCGCGCGGAGCGATGATGTAGCGACGCTCGCCATCGGCGTAGCACAGCAGGGCGATATGTGCAGTACGGTTCGGGTCGTATTCAATACGCTCGACCTTGGCAACGATACCATCCTTGTTGCGACGGAAGTCGACAACGCGGTAGTGGTGCTTGTGACCACCGCCCTTGTGGCGGGTGGTGATGTGACCGTTGTTGTTACGGCCAGCATTCTGGATCTGCTTTTCCAGCAGCGGGGCGTACGGGGCGCCCTTGTGCAGATCCTTGTTGACGACCTTCACGACCGCACGGCGGCCAGCGGAGGTCGGCTTGACTTTAACGAGTGCCATGGTCTGTTCCCTTACTCCGCAGCAGTCAGGTCAATTTCCTGACCTTCAACCAGGCTGACGTAGGCCTTTTTCCAGTCGCTACGACGACCGGTGAAACGGCCAAAGCGCTTGGCCTTACCCTTGACGTTCAACATTTGCACGCCGTCGACCTTGACGTTGAACAGCAGCTCAACGGCAGCCTTGACTTCCGGCTTGGTCGCGTCACCAGCAACCTTGAAAACGACTTGCTGGTACTTGTCAGCTACCCGGGTGCTTTTCTCGGAGACCACCGGAGCAAGAATGACTTGCATCAGACGTTCTTGATTCATGCCCACTGCTCCTCGAATTGCTTGACGGCATCACGCGTCACCACAACCTTGTCAAAGCGCACGAGGCTGTACGGATCAGCCTGGGAGGCTTCGATCACCAGCACGTTCGACAGGTTGCGCGACGACAGATACAGGTTTTCGTCGAGTTCGCCGGTAATGACCAGTGCGTTTTCCAGACCCAGAGCCTTGGCCTTGGCGGCAAATTCCTTGGTCTTCGGACTGTCGACCTTGATGTCATCGATGATGACCAGACGGTCGCTGCGCAGCAGCTCCGACAGGATGGCGGCCATACCGGCACGGAACATCTTGCGGTTCACCTTGTGGCTGAAGTTTTCATCCGGGCTGTTCGGGAAAACCTTGCCACCCCCACGCCACAGCGGGCTGGAAGCACGACCGGCGCGAGCACGACCCGTACCTTTTTGACGGAACGGCTTCTTGGTCGACTTGTTGATTTCGCTGCGGTCTTTCTGGGCGCGGTTGCCAGCACGGGCATTCGCCAGATACGCGGTCACAACCTGGTGAACCAGGGCTTCGTTGTATTCGCGACCGAAGAGAGTTTCTGCGGCCTGCAGGCTTTCAACAGCCTGACCTTGCTGATTGATGACTTTCAGTTCCATCACGCACCTGCCTTCACTGCCGGGAGTACGACCACGTCGTTACCCTTGGAGCCAGGGACCGAACCCTTGATCAAGAGAAGCTGACGCTCGGCATCGATCCGGACGACTTCCAGACTCTGCACGGTGCGCTTGACGTTACCGTACTGGCCGGCCATGCGCTTGCCCGGGAACACGCGACCCGGATCCTGCGCCTGACCGATCGAACCCGGAGCACGGGTCGTCACGGAGTTACCGTGCGAGGCACGGTTGGACGAGAAGTTGTGGCGCTTGATCACACCGGAAAAGCCTTTACCCTGGCTGGTACCGGTTACATCAACCAGTTGACCCACCTGAAACAGCTCAACGGTAAGGGTGTCACCCACCTTCAGCTCGGCAAGCTTGGCAGCATCGGCAGTGAATTCCTTCAGGCCGCGACCGGCTTCAACACCGGCTTTGGCGAAGTGGCCGGCTTCGGCCTTCAGCACACGATTTGCCTTCTTGGAGCCATAGGCCACCTGAACGGCATTGTAGCCATCGGTGTCGGCAGTTTTGATTTGCGTGACGCGATTGGCGGACATGTCCAGCACCGTCACCGGGATGGACTGACCATCCTCGGCGAAGACGCGAGTCATACCGACCTTGCGACCGACAAGACCTAAACTCATCGTTATTTCCTTCAAGAGGCGGCGGTTGCGATTGACCGCCAATAACAAAACGGGCTCACCCTATTGGGTGAGCCCGCGAATCTAACACAGAAAATTCTTTAACCGCAAGCACTTAGGCGGTCATTTCTGCAACTTGTGACGCTTTGAGCGTCTGGACTGGCCGGCATTCCGAAAAATGCCGGACCAGACTCCTCTTACTGCAGCTTGATCTCGACGTCGACACCTGCCGGCAGATCGAGCTTCATCAATGCGTCGACAGTCTTGTCGGTCGGATCGATGATGTCCATCAGGCGCAGATGGGTACGGATTTCAAACTGGTCGCGCGAAGTCTTGTTGACGTGCGGCGAACGCAGAATGTCGAAACGCTCGATCTTGGTCGGCAGCGGCACCGGACCCTTGACAACAGCGCCGGTACGCTTGGCGGTGTCAACGATTTCCTGGGCCGAACGGTCGATCAGGTGGTAATCGAATGCCTTCAGGCGAATGCGGATTTTCTGGTTTTGCATGAGAAACCGCTCCGATTACTTGATGATCTTGGCGACGACACCGGCACCCACGGTACGACCACCTTCGCGGATGGCGAAGCGCAGGCCGTCTTCCATGGCGATCGGCGCGATCAGGGCAACGTTCATTTGCACGTTGTCGCCCGGCATCACCATCT
>RRZT010298977.1_pt1 | contig 19431 bp, 15 predicted proteins | sample 2165551 | NCBI WGS metagenome assembly RRZT01 (sample SAMN10456910, study PRJNA506462) | wastewater metagenome | biome: wastewater; feature: sludge; material: wastewater sludge; isolation source: wastewater sludge with Escherichia coli K12::gfp cells carrying plasmid... | place: USA: Moscow, Idaho... | reverse complement strand
GGCGGGCGACTGGGCGGTTTGGACGGGAGGGGCGGCGTCGGGGAGTGGGTGGGTGGGGTCCGGAGCGGGGTGCGTACGTTTCGGAACGGGTTGCGTACGTTCCGGAACGGTTTGAGTACGTTCGGGAACGGTTTGAGTACGGTCCGAACCGGTTTGAGTACGGTCCGGAACGTGCTGAGCGCGCTCGGCTTCGTGCAATCGCTCAGCCTCCTGGACGCGCTGCAGGCGCGCGGTGTCAGCGGCGCGATGGCGTTCTTCGATGCGCTGGCGCATCTGCTGTGCGATTTGCTCGCGTCGGCGTTGGCGTTTCTGTTCCGGAGTCAAGGTGGTGGATTCTTTGACTCCCGGATCAAACTTGTCGGCGCAGGACTCCAGGCTGGATAGCGTGTCCATACGGCTGAGCTGGCTCGTTGTTTCCGACTGGAGTTGAGCGAGCCGTGCCGCTTCCTTCGCGGCGGCAGCGCGTTCGGCAGCTTCCTCGTTCTCGGAGGCGCTGAGTAAGGAGTCAATGGCGTTTGGTTTGGCCGCCGAAGGGCTTCCACTATTGGCTGGCTTGGCCTGCTCCCGCTGCGGCTGCGACACACGATCCGGGGGCGTTGTTTGGCGCTCGGGGCTTCCTGCCTCTCGACCTGGCGTGTCCCCGTTGGCTTCCGGTAACACCTCGTTGATGCGCTGCAATTCGGCGGCAAGATTTTCGCGGGCTGATTCGTCCCACTGGCGTGCCAAAGGGGTGACGAATAGTTGACGCCGCGAAAGTAGTCTGGTGATGATGGCGCGGCGGGCGCGGAGAAAGTCCTCACGGGGAATGTGCTCGTACTCTTGCCGAACGAGTTCCAGGTAGCGCTTGTACTTTTGGGGTTCTACAGCGAGGGTTCCGAGGTGGGCGTCGCGTAGCGCCTGCTCATCGATGTCGATCGCTTGGAATCGAGAAGTCTCCGTGGGGGAGGCTGAGGGTTTGATACGCAAAGACTTGATGAGGGTGGCAACGCGGCGAGCTTTCTCGGGGTCTACGCCAAGTTCGTCGAGTTTTGCTACGGCAAACAATGCCGGTGCGGCCTCATTTTCCCCGCCGTTGTGTGTATATGTGGCTTCGTCAGACGTTGAGAAACAGGCCCCGTGGAACCATGCGGCGAGGCGAACCAAGGCGGGATCGCCAGTCTCGGGTAGTAGGGTCTCAACGCGGGTAAGGAGTTCCACTACGTGGTGGAGGCCGTGGTATTTGCGGTCGCTACTTGACCATGCCTCAATGAGACTGTGGCAGGCGGCTGCCAATCGTTCCTTGGACTCGGTGGATCCAGCTGCCTGGGCAGAGCGCACAAAGGCTTGAACGAGCCACTGTGGGACATCGTTGTGCATAAGACCCCTCATTTCTCCTGCACGAAGCATTTGTTGCTCTCGCCGTTTGCTACGCCCAACGCTAGCGCATTCGTCAAGCAGCCGTGCAACCGGTGAAGAGGACTGTGATACGTAACTATTTCTGTCTCTTTTTCTTTCTGGTCTAACTGCTCTTTTCTTGGCATCGAGGGATTTTCCGTTGAGAATTCAGGGGTTTGATCCATTTTTCGAGGTGATTGCTTTCCGTTGACTTTCTAACTCCTATTCCGAAACTGCACGAAATCGCACGGCTTGGGCCTGAAGTGAACTAACGTAGTTACGTGAGAATCTCCAAGAACAGTTCTGCTGCCTCCCCATTGCGCGGGCGAGTGCTCATCACTGGTGGTACATCGGGCATTGGTCTGGCGTTTGCCAAGGCGTTGGCTGCGCGCGGCTGCGCTCTGGTTCTTGTGGCGCGTTCACAGGATCGACTGGAGTCGACGAAGAGCGAACTTGAGGCCCAGTACGGCGTCGAATGTGAGATTCTCCAAGCAGATCTTTCGACGGAGAAGGGTATCGCGGACGTGACGGAGCGTCTGGGAAGTTCGGAATCCCCGATCGAAGTGTTTGTGAACAACGCCGGGCAGGGTTTGTACCACAAGCTCGCTACTACGGATACCCAGCCTCTCATTGACGGCATCGACCTCATGGCAACCACACCCGTTCGGCTCGGAGCCGTTGCGGGAGCCGCCATGAAGGAACGCGGCCACGGAGTGATCATCAATACCGCGTCGGTTTCGGGCTTGGTTTCGATGGGCCTCTATTCGGCGATCAAGTCGCTGGTGCGCGTATGGTCCACCTCTTACGCTATCGAGCTTGCGCCCGCGGGTGTTCAGGTAGTGACGTTCATGCCGGGCTGGGTTCGCACCGAGTTCCATGAGCGCGCGGGAAAGAAGACGTCCAGTTTGCCAAGCTTCCTGTGGCTCAACGCGGACAGAGTTGTCGCCGAGTGCCTGAACGACGTCGACCACGGCAAGACCTACTCCGTCCCCTCCAAGCGCTACAAGTTCATCGCAGCGCTCGTCAAGTTTGCGCCACGCAAGGGAGTTGACGCGGTGACCAAGCGAATCAACAAGAGTCGGGACTGAGTCAGATGGCTGAGAAGTTGGAGCCACTCGATCCCTATTTGGACAAGGGACGGGCACAGCGTCGCCGGTGGGTTCGCCGGTTGATCACGCGTCCCTTAATTTCCACGGTGGTTCGCCCGACTGTGCTGGGTGAGGATAACGTGGCCGATCTTGAGGGCGGGTTCATCATGATCCCGAATCATTCCTCCCATCTCGATGCGCCAATGGTGTTCTCTCTGCTCCCGGATTCGTTGACGAATCGCCTCGCGACGGGCGCGGCAGCCGACTACTTCTACCGTCGCAAGTTCATTTCCTCGCTCACGTCAATCTTCTTCAACACCTATCCGATCGAGCGCAAGGGCAAGCGTGGCCCGGCCGCGGGTATGACCGGCCGTCTGCTGCGTGCTGGTGTTCCGATCCTGGTGTTCCCCGAGGGCACGCGTTCGCGCGACGGCAAGATGGGTACGCCCAAGCCTGGCGCCGCCGCTCTGGCCATCAAAGCCGGTATTCCTCTGGTCCCTATCGCGATGTCGGGTGGTCACGAGGCCATGCCGGTGGGCGCCGCGTTCCCCAAGGTGGGCAGCGAGGTGTTCCTTTTCATCGGAAAGCCGATGTATGCGATGGAGGGCGAGGAGCCCGAACAGTTCATGGATCGCGCGTTCCACGCCATCACGATGATGCTGGAACAGGGAACGCCGCACCCGGTTGAGGACGACGGCAGCTCGCCGTTCGATCAGCCCGCTTCCTGAGTAAGGCCAGCTTCCTGAGCGGAGCCTGGGCCCGGATTTCGCCGTGTACGTCAGGCGTGTGACAGTTTCGGTATCACCGCGTGTGACAGTTTTTCGCCGCGTCACACGTGACGAAAAACGTCACGTGTTTGGGAATCCGGCGACGACGGCGCCCCCGTCAGGACGTTTTCGATTCCTTGGTGGCTGCCTTGGGCTGGCGAGGCGTTCTCTGAAGCCGTGACCTGGGGGTCTTCGTTCCTTTCGCTGGTGTATTTGAGGGGGCTTCGGGCGCCGGGGTTGGTACTTCCGGTGTAATTCCCGTGGGGAAGGTGAGCCGCACGGTCAAGCCGCCGCCCTCGGTCGGGGCTACGCGCGCGGTGCCGCCGTGGGCCGCCATGATTGCAGCAACGATTGCCATTCCCAAACCGGAGCCGCCAGAGGCGCGCGACCGTGACGAGTCAGTGCGGTAGAACCTCTCAAAGAGATGTTCGGCATCCTCCATACGCACGCCGGGCCCGTGATCACGGATCTCGATGATTGCTTCATCCGGAGCGCCCATTCCCACTGCGATCTCGGTTGGGGTCCCGGGAGGAGTGTGGGTTAAGACGTTTCCAAGAAGGTTGGTGACAACCTGGGTGACCTTGTCTTTATCGGCCATGATGATGACGTCGTCGGCCTGCCCGCCGTCCAAACCAATCAACGTGGGCTCGCGTGTCAGGTCGCGCGCGTGCATATCGGAGAGCGCGTTACGGCAGACGGCCGTGATGTTCACTTCGTCGCGCTGAAGCGACTGGCCTTCATCCAGTCGGGCGAGTTGGAGCAGATCCTCGACCAGTCGGCTCATGCGGCGGGCCTCGGATTCGATCCGTCCCATCGTTGGTGTGATCTGCTCCTGGGGTACTCCACCGAGGCGATACAGCTCGGCATATCCGCGCACGGTGGCGAGCGGGGTGCGCAGCTCGTGAGAAGCGTCGGAGATGAACTGGCGCATCTTTGTCTCGGAGCGTTCCTTGTCCGCGAAGGCGTGTTCGATCTGCGCCAGCATGACGTTGATGGAGTCCGCGAGCATACTTACCTCGCTGCCCTCCTGACCTGTGGGGACGCGCCGGGAGAGATCGCCGGCGGCAATGGCGTGGGTGGCATGCTCGATACGGCGCAGGGGCCGGAGATGGTGGCGAACCGTCAGCCACGTCACCACAGTTCCGACGGCGACGACGGACAGCCCCACGAACAGCAGAAGTCGCGTCATGAGGGCGACGGCGTCGAGGACCGGGCTGAGCGGCCGGGCAATAATAACGGCACCGATGGTCTGCTTGAGATCCAGCAGGTTACGCTCGGCGATGGGAAGAACGATGACGCGCCACTGCTCGCCCGGTATGGTTCCCTGGACCGTGCGCGGAGTCTTGTCGAGTGTGGTGAGAAGCTGATCCGGGTTGGCTGGAGTGCCGTACTGCTCGAGAATCTGCGGGGCGATACGTTCCTTGCTGATATAAGTTTGGTCGATGTCTCCCTGCAAGACGGCCTTGATGTAGTAATCCGACAGCATGATGTTGTCGTTGGCGCTGTCACCGGAGCGGCGCAGGTCATCAATGATTTGGACCGCTACCACGCGTCCTGACACGGCAAGGGCGTCGTCGATACTTTGAACGAGATAGCGCTGATAAATGGTGACGGCGATCGAACTGACCGCTGTCACCACGATGATCATGAGCATGACGAAGGTATAAACCAAGCGGAAACTCAGCGTGCTCGTCGTGCGGGGACGGAACTTGGGAGGCATGAGGCTTGTGTTGCTTACTTCCCGGAGCGCAACACGTATCCGATTCCGCGTTTGGTGTGGATAAGCGGCTCGATTGTTGCCGCTTCGTCCTTATCTGTGATTCCGAGGGCTTCGGGGGAATCGATCTTGCGGCGCAGGTAGGAGATATAGGACTCGACGATGGAGATCTCGCCATCCCAGTTGTAATCCCACACGTGATCGAGGATCTGTACTTTGGAGACAACGCGCTCGGCGTTAATCATGAGGTAGCGCAGCAGCTTGAACTCAGTGGGGGAGAGATCGATGAGGTGACCCGCGCGGTGTACCTCGTAAGAATCCTCGTTGAGTTCTAGGTCCTTGTAGCTGAGAACTGCGGCGTCCCCTTCAATGGGGCGGGTACGGCGCAGCACGGCGCGGATGCGGGCAACAACCTCTTCGAGAGAGAAGGGCTTGGTGATGTAATCGTCTCCACCGACAGTGAGACCCTGGACCTTGTCCTTGATGTCGTCACGCGCGGTGAGGAAGAGGACTGGCAACTCCGGCGAGCGCTCGCGAAGCCTGCGCAGCACCTCGAAACCGTCCATATCCGGCAGCATAATGTCCAGCACGACGAGGTCCACCTGGCTACCCGACTGGTGGTGCAGTGCTTCATGTCCGTCAGCTGCCGTGAGCATGTTGAACCCGGCGAACCGGAGCGAGGCGGATAGGAGCTCGCGAATCGATGGCTCGTCATCGACAACCAGGAGGGTTGCTTCGGGGGTATTCGACTGGATACTCATAGGGCAATTCAAATCGTCGAAGCTGGGAGTTGGCTAGGAAATGTGTGAGTGGAAGATATCGGTTGCCCAGATAGAGACCAGATAGAGACCAGATAGAGACCAGATAGTGATGGGGGCGCGGATGAATCCACGCCCCCATGGCACTTGCTTTTACTGTCCAGAAACTCAGTAAGCGGTGAAGTCCTTAGCCTCGATCTGAGCGGGAGCGCCGTCGTGCTTCAGTGCAGCGAGGCGTGCCTCGATCTCGAGGGTGTCCGAATCGGACTCGAGTGCGGCGAACTGCTCGTCGAGTGAGGACATAGCGACCTCCGCCTTGCCGAGGGCCAGAGCTTCTTGGCGGCGCACCTGCTCCTCGTAACGGCTGAGCTCAGAGGTGGGATCGAGAACGTTGATGGAGGCGATCGCATCCTGAACGCGGTTCTGTGCGGCGGCCGACTTCTGACGGGCGATGAGCTGATCGCGCTTGGTCTTGAGCTCGGTGAGCTTGCTGGTCATCTGATCCAGGCCCGTCTTGAGCTTGGTGACAACCTCCTCCTGCGACTGGATAAGGGGCTCGGCGTCACGTGCCTCCTGCTCGAAGGAGAGCTGCTTGCCGATGGCGATCTTGGCGAGATTGTCGAAACGATCAGCCTCGGTGCCCTTTCCGAGAGTGCGCATCTCGTCTGCCTTGCGAGAGGCAGCCAAAGCCTTCTGCCCCCACTCGCGCGAAGCCCGAACATCCTCGTTGTAATCGGCCTGTGCGAGACGAAGGTTGCCGATGGTGACAGCTACGGCCTCACGAGCTTCGGTGATCGAGTTGGTGTAGTCGCGGACCATCTGGTCCAGCATTTTCTGGGGATCCTCGGCACGATCAAGCAGAGCGTTGATGTTTGCCTTGGCAAGTTGGGTCATACGACCGAGGATGGTCTGCTTCTCAGCCATGGAGAGCCTTTCGTGTTGTTGATTTTTCTTGGGTTATATGAGTTATGTCTGGGTTTAATCTACAGTCCGCGTGTTGCGGATGAGAAGAAACGGGAAGGGTCATCAATGGTCCTGCGAGTCGGTAGTTTCCGGTGTGAAGGGAGCCGCCGAGAGGAGCTAGAACGAACCGCCAGAGCTTCCGCCACCGCCGAAGCTGCCGCCGCCCCCGCCACCGAAGCCGCCGCCGCCGCCAAATCCTCCGCCTCCGAAGGAACCTGAGGAGAAGCCGCCTCTGTTGCCGGAGTTGCCACCCGAGAGGATGGAGCCGATGATCATGCCGCCCAGGACGGAACCGAAATCTGAACCGCCACCTCCGCGGCGCCCACCGTAGCCATTGCCATATCCGTTGTTGCCCCAGCCCTGGTTTCTGCGCTGCTCCTCCTCACGAACCGCCTTCTCGGCGATCTTCTGGGCGGTGGTGGCTTGGGAGCGTGACTGATCAAGCAACTGAGCCCGCCTCATCATGTCCTTTGAAGCGAGGGCCTCGGCGTAGTTGCGACGCGCGGCCGCGAGCTGAGTACGGGCGTTGGATGGGACGTAGCGCGAGTAACGATCGATATAGGCGTCTGCCTGATCCATCGCACTCTGTGCGGTCATCTGGTTGCGTCGCACCATTTCCAGTGCTCGCTTGTGGTTCTCCTCGGCTGAGCGTACTCCGGCCAGAGCCGCATCGAGCGCGTTCTCCGCCGCGGTGAGTTCATTGACTGCCCGAACCGGATCGACCACGTTTCCAGTGGCGTAAGCGAGTGCCTTCTCGGCGGCTGCCTGGCGTGTAGCGATAACCGAGTCACCGCGGCCAAGTCGCTTCGCGTCCACCACGTCCTGGCTAATGGAGGCGATGCATTCGGCCATGCGTGCGCGGGCCTGCTCGAAGTAGTCCCGGGCATTGGCGATCTGAGAGGCGAGGCCCCGGGCTTGGCGGAGCGTGTCCTCGCCAAGGCGTGCGTAGGGCACGGCCTTGTTGTTCTCTCCCGCGGCGGCGAGCGCGCGCCCTTCCTTGACGGCATCCGCGACGGCACCGAGGAGGGTAAGAATCTGGCCGGGATAGGTACGCAGGGTCGCCAGTGCGCTCTCGGAATAGGTCAGTGCCAATGAGTTGAGCTGGGCATCCGCATTCTTCAGTTGTCCGGCTAGCTCGGCAGCGCGAGTATCAAGTTCATCGAGATGCTGCTCCACTGTGGCGGCCATGTTGCGCAGCTCCTGGAAACTCTTCTCCTGGGTGGCGATGGCCTTCTGCGCCTCGGAGGCAAGCGAGATGATCTGCGAGTTCATCTGTAGCTGCTGAGCGGGAGTCTCGGGGATGTCATCGTCGAGCACTTTGCGGATTTCGAAGGCCTGCTGCAGCGACTGCTTGGCCGAAGCGAGAACCTTATCGAACGACGATGTCGCCTCAATTCCGAACTCGGCCCGCGCGAACTCCAGCTCGCCGGCTGCGGCGCGCACGCCGTCGTCGGCAGTGAGGAGCTGGTGGGCAGCTTCCTTTTCTAAACGCTCGATCTCCGCGGCAGTGGCTGCAGCGGCCTTCGACTTGCGGCGTTTGCCAGCCACGGCCACGGCACCGGCCGCACCGCCAACAATAACAACGCCTACGCCGAGAGGTGCCCAGTTGAACTTCCCTGCCTCTTCGAGGTTGTCCGCGATGAGGAGAGCGCCGCCCTCCCAGTCGCCGTCGCCCCACTTTTCAAGGACGCCGGAGTTGATGGCGTCAAGGAGTTCCTGTTCCGTGAATCCCTTGCCTCCGGAGGAGACCGAGAACTGACGGGTTTCGGTGGCCACGGCGATGACTGCGTCAAGGTTGCCGAGGTTGGAGAGCCGGCCGGTGTCCCGTGCCCAATACTCTGAGGTCACGGAGCCGAAATCGTCAGTGAAAACGATGCGCAGGCTGTTGCCGGTCTCGGTCTGGAGGCTTCGCAGACGCTCGGTCAACTCGTCAACGTTGCTGACTGTTCCGGTTGAATCGGTGACCGACGCGGTGACCGGGAATGGATCGTCGGCCATAGCCGCGGGCGCGAAGAGGAAGCCCGCCGCCAAGAGGGAGAGGGCGCATCCGGTTTTACGAAGAATGCTCACAATTAGATGATCACCTACAAGCGCTGAGGAAGCCAGTAAAAAACGGGGGAAACATCCCCGAGGATGTCCGCCGCCCACGGCCACGATATGTAGTTCACGCTAACAAATCGTGAGATGTTACGAGGTGAGATTGCGCCATAAGCGCACGCTTTCATTTAGCCTGCCCGCTTCTACCGGGTAGACTGGATGGCAGTATCTGTGCTCGCGCCTCTTTGAGGCGCTTCATTCATTCGTCCAAAGAAAGTGGTGCGCCGTGCCAACGGGTAAGGTCAAATTCTTCGATGAGAAGAAGGGATTTGGTTTCATCGCCGGAGATGACGGGGAAGAGGTCTACCTGCCGTCTTCTGCCGTGCCGAATGGCACGAAGCTTCGTCCCGGAACACGCGTGGATTATGGGGTTGCCGAGACTCGACGTGGCCCGCAGGCGCTTAACCTGACGGTGATCGAGAAGCTTGAATCTCTTGCGCGTAAGAACCGCCGCTCCCCGGAGGAGATGGTGGTCATTATCGAGGATCTCATCAAGATTCTCGATTCGTCCTCCACGCAGCTGCGTCGGGGACGCTACCCCGATGGTGGGCATCGCATTGCGAAGGCACTGCGTGCACTAGCGGACGACTTTGATGCCTGAGCGTTCACGGATCAAGCTGTCTGCCTCGGCGGGGCGCGAGCGCGTCCTGGCCTCGGCGGTTGATCTAGCCCGGGAAGCGTTGAATGATCTCACGCGTCCCGTCAACGTGGGCGAGCATGCGGGCGTCGTCGTTGAATCCGACCGGGTGCTGACGCATTGCTTCGAATGCCTTCTTCCCGGCTACCCGGGCTGGTTCTGGACGGTGACGCTGGCGCGTATTCCTCGCTCAAGTAGGCCGACGATCGACGAGATGTCACTTCGTCCGGGCCCGGATGCCAAGCTTGCGCCGGACTGGGTTCCGTGGGCGGAACGGTTGGAACCTTCGGATATCCAGCCCACCGATCGGCTTCCCTATCTTGCCGACGACGACCGCCTGGAACCGGGTTTTGAGGACACCAGCGAGGATGCGGACGAGATCGCCGAGTTCGAGCTGGGTCTGGGGCGCCCGCGCGTATTGTCCCCCAAGGGGCGTGCGTCAGCGTTCCAGCGCTGGTACGACGGCGAGAATGGGCCCTCGAGTCCGGGTGCGCGAGCCGCGAAAGCTACCTGCTCGACGTGTGGTTTCCTCATGCTCATGGCTGGTTCGGCTCGCACGATGTTCGGTGTGTGCGCGAACGAGTGGTCCCCCTACGACGGCAAGGTCGTCTCGCTGGACCACGGCTGCGGTGCGCATTCGGAGACGGACAGCCCGAAGCAGAAGAAGCTGTGGGATCCCAGCTCCCCGGTAATTGATGAAGCCGATCTTGAGGTTGTCGAGAAGGCTGAGTAGGGCAGAGTCGGGTCATCGCTTGTGGCAGGCGCGGATGTTGCGCGCCTGGAATCTTGGCGAGATGGTGGTCCGAGGCAGCCGCTGCCTGGGGAAGTGAGCTAGATGGAGCGTCTGCAGGGCAGAGCGCGTGACTACAGTTGGGGTTCGCCGCAGGTGATCCCCGCACTGTTCGGCTATCCGCCGGCACATATGCCGGTGGCCGAAGTGTGGCTGGGTGCTCATCCGGATGATCCGGCCCGCATCGGATGTGGGGAGCGTGCGCCGCTCTTTGATCCGGAGCAGATTTATCCTGCGCACACCGGTAACGATGGCATCCTTGCGCATGCCATCGCGCCATTGGCTTCCCCTGATGAGGGGGCAGATAGTACCGATGAGCTGCTGACACTTGAGGAGTTCGTTGCCGCCGACCCTTCCGCAACCCTGGGTGAAGAGGTGGTTGACAGCCTGGGCAATCAGCTCCCTTATCTGCTGAAGATCATTGCCCCGGCCGAACCTTTGTCCTTGCAGGTCCATCCCTCCTTGGAGCAGGCGCAGGCAGGTTTTGCCGCGGAGGAGACTGCCGGTATTCCACGCCGCGCCCCGAATCGCAACTATCGCGACCCCAACCACAAGCCGGAACTGGCCTACGCTCTCACCCGGTTCGAGGCGCTCGCAGGTTTCCGTGCCCCGCGCCGTATTGCGACCGTGCTCCGCGGGCTGAATACCCCTTTGACAGACGCCGTGCGCGAGATTGTTGTGAGGGACGGGGTGCGTGCGGCTTTTAGCTTCCTGTTGGCTCCGGAGTCCCGGCCTGATGAGTATGCGGTGGCTGAGGTCGTGGATGCGTGCGCTCGGCGCGATCCGGAGGAATCGCCCTCGCGGCGTGCGGATGCGGCCGTGTTGTCTTTGGCTGGGTATTACCCGGGAGATCCCGGCGTTGTGGCATCGCTCCTCATGAACCCGGTGACTTTGCATCCGGGGGAGGCGCTCTTTGTCCCGGACGGGACGGTTCACGCCTATCTATCCGGTGTGGCCATTGAAATTATGGCGGCTTCGGACAACGTGCTGCGCGCCGGGCTCACGCCTAAGCATCTCGATGTTCCGGAGCTCTTGCGTGTTGTCCGGGCCGATGCTGCGCCTCCGGTTCGTATCGCTCCGGAACGTAACAACAGGACGACGTCGACCTTCTACGCGCCCGTTGATGACTTCGAGTTGTCGGTGGTTACCTTGCGTGACACCGGCGAATGGGTGAAACAACCGGGGCTGGGGCCGCGCACCCTGGTGTGTTTAGAGGGTGCGGTGCAGGCGGAGGCGAACGGTGAGGTTCTCACGATGAATGCCGGGCAGGCGATTTTCATTCCGGCCTCCGATGGGTGGCTCTCGCTGCGAGGCTTCGGAAAGCTGGTTATGGCGGGGGTTCCGTAGGCTAGGCGTTGGTTTCCTGATAATCGATGGCTGCTGAACCGCTGACTCGGGACGTTCTGGAGCAGCGTGGGTAACCTCTCACTTGGAGCTTGCCGGTAGATCCGCGTTCAATTCGTAGGTGAGAATAGATATCGCAGCCCGGGCGAATAAGCCCGGAAAGTGGCGGAATCATGCGGAAGTGGCGTCGTCGTTGTTGGAAAGACGAAGAGTCTGTGGCGTGTTCCCGGACTGGCGCGAGTGATCGAAGCGCGAGAAACCTTGCGTTCACGATATGGACACCGGTTGGCCGCACAGTGTTCGCACTATGAGACTCGGTTAGGTGATTGACACGATGACTCCACCGGCCGTCGAAAAGGCCGGAATGCTCGAGAAGCTCTTCCACCTCACGGAGCGCCGCTCCTCCCTCGGCCAAGAAGTTCGTGGTGGCCTTGTCACCTTCTTCGCTATGGCCTACATTTTGGTCCTCAATCCCATTATTCTGTCCGGCCCGGACTCCACCGGGGGATTCCTCGGTGGCGGCACGGAGCCGAATCAGGCGGCCATCGCCGCGGGAACCGCCCTCGTTGCGGGTATCATGACGATCCTCATGGGCTCGGTGGCCAACTTCCCAATCGGCATCGCCGCGGGACTTGGCCTGAACTCCATGGTTGCCGCAACGATCGTGCAAATCCCCGGTATGACCTGGGCCGATGGCATGGGAATTATCGTCCTCGAAGGTATCGTCGTGGTGCTGCTGGTGGTCACCGGTCTGCGCGAGGCAATCTTCCGGGCTGTTCCGAAGTACTTGCGCACCGCCATTTCGGTGGGTATCGGATTGTTCATCACCCTGGTTGGCCTTGTCAATGCAGGTATGGTGACCCGCGGAGTGGGAACGCCACTTACCTTCGCCGTGAACGGCTCAATCTCTACCTGGCCGCTTGTTGTGTTTATAGTGGGTCTTTTCCTCACGGCCATCCTCATGGTGCGTCGTGTGCAGGGTGCCATCCTCATCGGTATCTTTGTCTCCACCGTTCTCGCCGTGGTGATGGAAGCAGTAGCTCATCTTGGTCCCGGTGTGGTGAACCCCGGAGGCTGGGCGCTCACCGTTCCGGCGCTCACAGGCTCGCCCATCCAGTTGCCTGACTTTGGCACTCTGGGTCAGTTCTCGATCGTTGGTCCTTTCCAGAAGATCGGTGTGATTGCCGTTGTGGTGCTCGCCTTCTCGGTTATGCTGGCCGACTTCTTCGATACCATGGGGACCATGGTTGCCGTGGCCGCCGAAGGCGACCTTCTCGATGAGGATGGGAACCCGCAGGGTACCAGCAAGATCCTCCTCGTCGATTCCCTCGGTGCCATCGCCGGTGGCATGGGTGGTGTCTCCTCCAACACCTCGTTTGTCGAGTCCTCCGCCGGTGTGGCGGATGGTGCGCGCACCGGACTTTCCTCCATCGTGACAGGCGTGGCGTTCCTGCTCGCCACCTTCTTCGCCCCGCTCGTGGCCATCGTTCCCAATGAGGCCGCCGCTCCCGCTCTGGTTGCGGTGGGCATGCTCATGATGCAGCAGGTTCGCGACATCACCTGGGACAACCTCGTCTTCGCCATCCCGGCCTTCCTGACGATTGTCATGATGCCCTTCGGGTATTCCATGACCGTGGGTATTGGTGTGGGCTTCATTGCGCACGTGGTGATGCAGGCCGCCACAGGCAACATCAAGAAGGTGCACCCGCTGCTGTGGCTGGTGGCCGGACTCTTCGTTCTCTATTTCCTTATGGAGCCGATTCAGGCGCTTCTCGCGGCGTAATAGTTCTGAAGCATCCTCCTGACAGACTGACACCTCGGACGCGATCTTTCGCGATCTTTCGGCCGTGGTAGTGCATAACCGGTGGTCAGCGGCAGATTGAGCCGCTGACCACCGGTTTTGTCTGTTGGTTCATAGCGCATGGGGAAGTGCAGGGATAGGATGGAAAGGTAGGTGGCGATGATATGGTGAAAGGGCTGACAGCAGTTTTATGGGACGCACGTTTGCGAGCCTAAAGTTTTACAACTATCGAGTGTGGTTCTTTGCGGCCCTTGTAGCCAACACCGGAACGTGGATGCAACGGGTAGCCCAGGATTGGCTGGTGTTGGCGGTACTGACTGATGACAGCTCGTTCGCTGTTGGACTTGTCACCGCGTTGCAGTTCTTGCCGCTCCTCTTCTTTACTCCACTCGCCGGGGCGATGGCCGACCGCTTTGATAAGCGCAAAATGCTGCTACTGACTCAATCGTTGCAGGCTTTCCTGGCCTTTGGACTGGGAACACTCGTCATGCTCGACCTAGCGACGGTGTGGGCCGTGTGTTTCTTTGCCTTGGCGCTGGGAGTGGTGGGTGCCTTCGATAGTCCACCCCGCCTCGTCTTCATCTCGGAACTGGTCCCGGCAAAGTCGCTTCCCAATGCCGTGGGCCTCAACTCGACGAGCTTCAATATTGCCCGCCTCATCGGCCCGGCGCTTTCAGGCCTTCTCATCGCCTGGGTGGGGACGGGCTGGGTCTTCATGATCAATGGGGTTTCCTTCCTCGCGACTATCGGCGCTCTTTTCCTCATGCGTCCCTCCGAGTATTACCCGGTGACCAAGGCTGAGACGGCGGCTGGCTCCGCCGAGGAAGGAGAGAAGAAGGGGCGGCGCCACAAGGGTGCCGTGCGCGAAGGGCTGCGCTACGTACGTTCCCGCACCGACCTCAAGGTGATCTTTGTGGTGACGGGCGTGATCGCTTGTCTGGGCATGAACTTCCAGCTCACCACGGCTGCTATGGCCCGCACGATCTTCGGTATGGAGGCTGATGGCTACGGCATTCTCGGCTCGGTTCTCGCCATCGGTTCCCTGGCCGGTGCACTCATGGCAGCGCGCCGCACCACTCAACCGCGTGTGCGAGTCGTGGTAGTGGCCGCGTTCGGTTTCGCCGTGGCAGCCGGTCTCAATGCGGTGATGCCTACGTATCCGCTTTACGCACTTTCACTGATCCCGGTGGGACTTGCCATGCTCACTCTGCTGACGAGTGCCAATACGGCCGTCCAGATGTCTACGGAACCGCAGATGCGGGGCCGCGTTATGGCGCTCTATCAGACCGTGATGATGGGATCCACACCTCTCGGTGCTCTCCTCGTCGGTTGGATTTCGGAGACGATCGGCCCACGATGGGGAGTGGGTATCGGCGCGATCTCCGCCCTTATTGCGGTGATCGGCGCCTACCTGTGGGGCCGGCGCACGTGGGATGTCCAGGTCCGCTACCACCTGCGCTCGCGACCGCACGTGGAGATCGTCGGACCGCTGGAGCACCAGCTCGAAGAGGACGAAGAAGCGCGCATCGCCCGGGAGGTAGCGATCAACCAGGCCGACCGTACCCCGGGAGATCAGCCCAAGTAGCGGCTGCTACGCCTACTTCTGGTTCTCGATTACTTCTGGTTCTCGATCGCCCAATCGATACAGCCCAGCAGTGCCCGAACATCCTCGAACTCCACGCTGGGGAATGTGCCAATCCGGAACTGATTGCGGCCGAGTGAGCGGTACGGATCGATGTCCACCACGCCGTTCTCACGTAGCAACGCCGAAATCGCCTGGGTATCCACAGACTCATCAAAATCGATCGTCGCCACAACGGGCGAGCGGTACTCGGGTTCGGAAATGAACGGCTCCGCGTCCGTCCGATTTGACGCCCTCTTGTATATATACGACGACGACGTGGCGCTCCGGTCCGCCATCGCCTCCAGTCCGCCCGGCGCCAGCATCCAATCCAGCTGCGCCTCGATAAGGAGGAGGGTGCTAAGCGCCGGAGTATTAAGAGTCTGGTCTTTGAGTGAGTTGGAGACCGCCAACTGCAGGTTGAGGATATCGGGGATCCAGCGCTCCCGGCTCAGGCGATCGATGCGCTCCAAAGCCGCGGGAGAGGCGAAAGCGAGCCACAGGCCGCCGTCGGCCCCGAAACACTTCTGCGGGGAGAAATAATAGAGGTCTGTCTCGGACAGATCCACGCGAACGCCACCGGCCGCGGAGGTGGCGTCGATGACGGTGAGGGCGCCGTCGTCGCCGAAACGGCTGACCGGGGACAGCGCGCCGGTGGACGTCTCGTTGTGTGCATATAAGTAGGTATCGATGCCATCCCTGGACTCGCAGAGGGCGACGCTACCCGGCTCGACGCGGCGTACATCAACCTCGGACACCCAGGGGACGTTCGAGAGTGGCTTGACGGGCTTGCTGGAGAACTCGCCGAACACCGCGGCTTGCGCGCGCTTCTCAACCACGCCGAAGGCGATGGCATCCCAGAGCAGGGAGGCGCCGCCGTTACCCAAGATGACCTCGTAGCCCTCTGGTGCCGAGAACAGTTCGGACAATTGGGCACGAATCTTACCGACCATCTGGCGTACCGGACGCTGCCGATGCGAGGTTCCCATGAGGGAACCCGCGTTTGCCAAGTGCGCAAGCTGTGCGGGACGGACCTTGGATGGTCCCGAGCCAAAACGTCCGTCACGGGGAAGAAGATGCGAGGGGATCTGCGTGGTCATGGGTCTATCTTGCCGTGGAAGGTGCGATGGGAGCGCGGCTGTCTCGGAGATTAACGAGGAAACCCGGAGATTGACGAGGAAATGAGGACGCCCGATAGACGAGTTTTTAGGGCAATTCGAGGGTAATTGTGGAACTCTTTGTGCGCATAAAGGAAAATGGGGTGCCTGACCTGCTCTATCTAGATAAGGTCAAGTAAGGTAGTGACCCAGTTGGTTAGATTCGGGCAGTGCAGTCAGGAGCGAGAATGAGCGGCGACCTCGTCGATACGACTGAGATGTATCTGAAGGCGATTTACGAACTCGAAGAAGAGGGTGTTCCTCCTCTCCGGGCGCGCCTCGTGGAGCGTCTCGGGCAGTCCAAACCCACGGTGTCAGAAACTGTGGCGCGTTTGGAGCGTGACGGATTGTTGACGATAGTGGGCGCGCGGAATATCGAGTTGTCGGTGGAGGGGCGCAAGCAGGCCACCACCGTGATGCGTAAGCACCGCTTGGCCGAACGCCTGCTGCTTGATCAGATCAAGGTTCCTTGGGTCGATATTCATGAGGAGGCGTGCCGTTGGGAGCACGTCATTTCTGACGATGTCGAGGAGAGGATTGCCACGCTGCTTGACGGAGCCACGGAGGATCCCTTCGGTAACCCGATTCCCGAGCGCGATTCTTTGGGGCCGGGCAGCCAGGCGGCAGGCCCATCCGGTCTGGTACGCACGGTGGACTTCCTCAAGGAGAACCCGGAGGGTGGCGAATGCGTCCTGGTGCGTATTGGTGAACCACTGCAAACGGACATCCCCCTCTTGGGAGAATTTGAGGCGGCAGGGTTGTTGCCGGGTACAACGGTGATGATGTCGAACGAGAACGGAACGTGGATTCTCACGGGTACGCAGGGCTCGATCGAACTGACGCCATGGGTGCAAGGGCATTTGCTCGTACGCGGTGCGTAGGTGCTCCTACGTGGTGTCTGGTCCTCGTATGTGGTGTCCAGTCCTTGTTCGAGTGGATGATTGATGCCGCCGCGGCATGAACTGCTTCAACGACCTAGCCGATGGTGGCTAGGTCACAAAAACATGCGGTTGTACGTCACCATTTTGAGATATTCTCCGTGATCTACACCGCGATTCATCTTTGTACGAAACGGTAAATCGTTGCAATGAAGCCAAAACTTCGAAGTGTGACCTGAAGCATATGGCGTTATCTAAACGTGACATTTGTGTGATGAGTCGTTATTGTCTTTCTTGGCAAGAGTTTTACATCGTCCCATCGATGCGAAACGAATGACATCACAAGGAGTAAACCTAATGACCGGACGCCATGCGATTACCCGCGAGGCTGCGCTCAACGCACTTGACACCCCGGCTGGCCGTGGCCTGATTGCCGCAATGGCTTTCGGCACCGCCTTCGGTGTTGCGCTGCCTGCAGCTAACGCGACTGAGCAGACTTCCGCCAAGAAGGTTGCGGGCGTTCTGTCCGTGTCCGAGACAGAGGCACCCACCGCTTCCAGCACGGAAGCAGTTACCGCTCCCGAAGATGCAGAGTGGGACGTCACTCAGATCTCGGTTGAAGAGGGTCGCGGCGTTGAACTCACTGCCACGGTAACCATTCCTGAGCCCGAGCCGGAACCCGAACCCGTTGCTCCTCAGGCCGCTCCCGCTGCAGAAGAAGCCTCGGTGGCTCCTGCTGCCGTGACGGAGACCGTCTCCTACACCGCCACGTCGGATGTGGAAGCCCCTGCCGCCCAGGAAGAGGTTGTACCTGCTCCCTCCTACTCCGGTGCTGGCTCGTCGGTGCTCGCTACCGCCCTCGCTTACCAGGGCGCCCCCTACGTGTGGGGTGGCACCACCCCGTCCGGCTGGGACTGCATTGGCTTCGTTCGTTACGTCTACGCCCAGCACGGCGTCTCCATTGGTGGCTACACCACCTCGGTTCTTTCCGTCGGCCGTCAGGTTTCCTACGCGGAAGCTCAGCCCGGCGACATCCTGTACTGGCCCGGCCACGTTGCGATCTACTCGGGCGATGGCATGAACATCGGCGCCTGGAACGAAGGCATGGGAACCACCACGGGTCCGAACTCCTGGCTCGGCACGCCCACCGTCATCCGCGTCTTCGGCTGATATAAGACTTTGAAACATCGGGGGACCAACCAGCGGTTGGTCCCCCGATGTCGTGTCCTGCCAGTGGCTTCATGGGTGCAGCGGCTCTGACCGCCTGCCTGGGAAGGGGACTGGTGCACCATGTCCGGTTCCACTTCCTACTAAATGCAGCCCCCACTGTGGCGTAAGTCATGCCAGAATTAGGGTAGGACAATCGTTGGAGGTGATTGCAATGCCATATCGTCACGATAACCTCGTAGTTTGCGGTATTGACGGATCTGATGCGTCATTCAATGCGCTGGAATGGGCGGTGCAAGAGGCCGCTACCCGCGGCGCTCATCTTGACGTTGTCTGCTGTTTCCAGCAGCCCGGGTATACCGGACGTCCAATGACGGAGGAACCAGCCGGGCCACTCATGGAGGCGGGAGCTCGCAAGATCCTGGAGGCCGCCGAGTCTCAGATCAAGGAGTACGGAGTCGATTATGCGCTCCACCTCTCCGATGAGGACCCCATTACGGAACTCCTCGAGCGATCCAAGCGTGCCGCCAGAATAGTGTTGGGTGCTCGCGGAGGATCGGGTGGTTTCGCCGATCGTCTTCTTGGCTCAGTAACGAACGCGGTGTCCTCGCGGGCTTACTGCTCCGTCGTCGTCGTTCCAACAAGCCCTGTCTCCGAGGTCCTGCCTGTCAAACACATCGTGTGCGGATTCGACGGGTCGGAATCCTCACGTGTGGCGCTGGCTTTGGCAATCCGCGAGGCAGCCCGATGGCGCGCGCGGCTATCGTGCGTGAGCGCGGTGAACTTCGGCGGATCCATGTGGATGCCGGGTGCCGGATATCATCAGGAGGTCCTTGATGACGTGCGCGCAGGGCTCCGTGAGGCAGTCAATGAACTGCGTCAAGGCTACGACGTCGATATTCACTGCCATGCCATCGAAGGCAACGCGTCAGCACTTATGACCGAGTTCTCCACTGCCGTGGATCTGCTGGTTGTCGGGTCGCGTGGCCGAGGTGGCTTCGCCGGTTTGCTGCTCGGCTCGACCAGCCAGGCGGTGATCCAGCACGCCGTGTGTCCCACGATTGTGGTTCCCAAGCGGACTCGCCGAAATGAGGACATGGGCCCGCAGGTGCCGTGGGAGCGTCCGCGGTAAGTGAGGTAGGCGTCATCGCCCGATGCGAGTTGGCGATGTGTGCCGCACCGGACGGCTGGACGGCGGCGGTCTCGGGATCCGAATGGTGGTCCGGCCGAGGTTGCGATTCGGTGTGCGCCAAGCAAAGTGGGTACACTAGC
>RRZT010173206.1_pt1 | contig 19433 bp, 15 predicted proteins | sample 2165551 | NCBI WGS metagenome assembly RRZT01 (sample SAMN10456910, study PRJNA506462) | wastewater metagenome | biome: wastewater; feature: sludge; material: wastewater sludge; isolation source: wastewater sludge with Escherichia coli K12::gfp cells carrying plasmid... | place: USA: Moscow, Idaho... | reverse complement strand
CTTCTCAATTCCCTTTAGGGCGAAAGCGGTTACAAAGATAATAACTTTATTTCTTATCTTCCAAATGTTTTCGGAAGTTTTTGTCATTTTGTTATTTGTTGTGCCGTTCTCTCTTGAATGCGGGGACAAAAGTAGTCGTTTTTCCTATTCACTCCAAACCTTTTGCAAACTATTTTTCAAAGTATTTTAACTACATTAACCTTATTCGCTGATTACCCGCCGTTTACAGTGAAAACTTTTTTCAGGTTTATTTATAACCCTGAAAAACCGGTAATATAATCGCGTACATTATATATAAACCACACAAAGAGCCACAAACTTATTTTATCCGAATCCCATCTTTACATGTAAATTCTTCGGTTTTGCCCTACTTAAACTTAAGAGCCAAGGTAATCAAGTGTGATGTTAGATCGGTACTGCGATTGTAGTAGCTATAACGTAATTCGAATACATTAAGCTTTTTCACACCAAAAAGGCCATATGCCGATACCATACGAAAGTTAGCCCCTACCATATGACTGGTAAGTTTGGATAAGTCGTAATCACTGGTATAAAACTCACTATTGTCGGAAAGCATATGTTCTTTGTAAGGCTTAAAGTAGTCAACACCCGATTGACTATAAAAACGGTAAAACGGTGCAACAGATATAAAAGGGGTTATTTTGTATGGGATCTCAAGCTCGGCAGTATGAGCTGTAAGATTCCAACTGTCGGTATAGTAACGATAAAAACCGCGCAAAATAAATTTATCACCTAAAAAGTAATTGGCACGTACTCCTACCGGCAATTTGAATCGGTTATCAGGTAACTTTTCGGAATATGCATTATCCCCGTTATCTCCGAAATAAACACGCTGATAAGCAGTACCCAACAATCCCGTTTGATAACCTATATCTGTAAGCAACGAAACTTGTAATCGTTGATTGATAACCTGTGTGAGCCCCAAAGCCAGGTTGTAGGAATTTCGGGGAGCATTATCACCTTGTTTATAATTGAAATTCGTGTTTACATGTCGAAGCTCTATCGGTAAAATCACAGCCCATGTATCTAGAAAAACAGATGCCTTGGCTGAAAATTCCCTGTTCTTGTCTTTTGAGGCTTTAGCAAAAACAACATTGGCCCCAATGGACGTATAGTCGTACTCCTGAGAAAAAGAAACTCCCCCTCCCATTGAAATATTATTTTTAGCATTCTCAATAAGATAATTAAGAGAGGGCGAGATACGCACATCCTTACTTGATGCAGATGAAATTGTTGATGGATCGATTTTATCTGAGGAAGCAGAACTATATACATCAATACCCAGCTCAACCCCAAGCGTATGTTTATTATCCTTTTTATCGAACCGACTCAATTGTAAGTCAAATGAATTACCAAAGTCATCTAACTTCTCGCTACCTATACCTCCTGTAACAGCCGAGTTATTCCCATCTTGATGGTAGTAGCTAGTTACAAAATTCACCTCATCAATTTTTAACTTTCTGTGATTCGTACTATCTGTTTGTGCTTTTGCTACATTCAGAAACATCACCAGTGCAGCGACTGTAATTACTATTTTCTTCATACTTCTTTTTTACTATAATTTAATTACAACCGCAACCACCACCTGTTTTACCTCCATTGCCTCCCGAAGCTCCCTCCCGATACAATAAAAAGTTGTTTTGAAATTTCTCTATCTTTTGACTTGAAAGAACCATTTCGGCGTCATTGATTCTTGACTTCTGGTATGGCTTAACAGTTGTACAGGAAGCGAGGATAAACATACAACCTACAAATACCATGAAAATTACTTTCTTATTCATTTTACAAGTTTAATATTATTTGATAGAAATAACTTATTATTATCATCAACAAGAATACATTCAATCCCTTTAATCTGATTGATCAGATTTAAGCCTTCGGATACACCTAATATATTTACAGGTGTTGCCATCGCATCTGCCAATTCGGCACTGGTAGTAATTATTGTTACGCTTTTAACGCCCTTAATAGGATAACCTGTTTTGGGATTGACTGTATGTGAGTATATCTGATTGTTGATCATTACAAATTTTTCATAATTACCCGAAGTAGCAATTGATTTATTTGTAATATTAAGCGTAGAAAAGAAACTTTGTTTAAGATTTGGATTAGCAATACCAACAGTCCATGGAGAACCATCTTCCTGATATCCCCATGCGTTTAAGTCGCCCGAAGCGCTCACTATTCCGCTGGTTACTCCGGCATCCACCATTATCCGTTTGGCACAATCCGCCGCATATCCTTTCCCAATACCTCCGAAACCAATACGCATGCCTTTGTTTCTGAGAAAGATGGTTTTATCATCCTTATTAAGAATGATATTTCTATAGTCTATAAGATGTACTGATTTTTTAGCTTCCGCCGGATCAGGCAATTTTGTCATAGCCTGATTAAAGTTCCAGAAGTCCTTGTCCAGCGATCCATAAGAAAGGTCAAAATACCCCTGTGTTAGCATGGATATCTTTTGTGCTCTGTAAACTAAATAAAAAAACTCGTCGGGAACCACTACTGTTTTTTTTCCGGCATTTCTATTTACCTCGTTAGTAACACTCTCGTCACTGAAGGTTGTAAACAGCTTTTCTATGCGTTTTACCTCATCAATAGCACATGTAATCTGCTCATTTCCCAAGCGTTCATTATCACTTAAAGCAATAAATTCAAACATGTTACCCATTAATTTGGTTTGCACCTTTACCAGATCCATTAGCCGCTTATTTTGAATATCGATTAATCACTTCTATATAATCTGATACAGCTAACTTTTTATTGTATCCATCCCATTGATATAGAACTTCTCCATCAGCATTAGTTAAAGCCAGAAAAGGGAAAAGACCCTGTGGATTGTACTTTTCTGCCAGCCTGTCATTTAATTCTTGCTGTTCTTTAGATAGTTGATTCTTTTTCTGACGCGGAAAGTCGGCATTCAGCAAGATTAATTTGTCATTGGCAAAGGATTGAAATTCAGGAGCATCAAAAATCGTTTTTTTAATCATAATACAAGGTCCGCACCAATCGGATCCTGAAAATTTCAGTAAGATCATTTTGTTTTGCTTCCTAGCCAGAGCCTGAGCTTCATCTAAATTAGAAACCTGGGAACTAGCACTTACAGCAATCAAAACAATAAAGAATATGAAAGCTAATTTTTTAATCATACTAAACAGTTTATAAGTACAACCATTACTTTAAAATGAATTTAAAACCGTTTTAGAGACAATAATGTTCAATCGAAATAAAAACAAATCGTTTAACGGACCACGCTGCATGACTATTTGTCGATTTTTGTCAAAAGAGTGTCATTACGGCATTGTTTGCCGACATTATTGGCGACTAACAGATTGGTCCGTTTTTTGCAAGGACTAAGCCGAGCAGTCCAGCTATGAATCATAACCGAACACGACTCAATATTTAATATCTAATGTTTTATTTAATTAAATGGGAGGTTCTACAATGGGAGCAGCAGGAAACAAAAAGCCTAAAAAAGAAAAATCAGGAAAACACGAAAAACACATTCCAGCTTATCAAACTGAAACTGTAAAACAAGATTTTGATGACTTGAAAAAGAAGAAATGATTGTTTTTCGTAATGTAGAAAAAATAGAAATGGGGTTAACCCCATTTCTATTTTTTGTTTAGTAGTATTATACACTGCCTTACAAACTAATCCCCTAAAGTAGTCCCCTCGTTGTACTTTTGATTATTATCCAATTCTTTGCGACTAACCCCTACCAACATTAACTCTTTCAAATCTTCCAAATGATTCTTGTAAATACCTCGCGGAGTTTCTCCATATTTCTTACACAAAGAAGCAGCCATTCCAACCACTTCACCTAAAATACCGGTCGTACGCATTACTCTTACAGTTCCTAATGCTATATGCGTAACACTTATATTTCTTCCGGCCATAAATAAATTATCTATATTTCTGGAATATAAACACCTGTATGGTACCGGATAGGGATGGATAGGCTTGTGTTTGGCTATGGATTTGAATTCAGAATCAGGAAAATATTTTGTATTATTCGGATCCGGATAATGTAAATCTATTGTCCACGTTGTAGAACCGCTTCCATCCGGATAAACGCGATAATTTATTAAATCGTTTTCCGTTAGGATATGATCTCCAAGCAAACGTCTGGACTCCCTTTTTCCCGAAACAAAAGCAACCCATTCAAGAGCACGATTCTTATATAAGTTATTCTCATTGAATTCATTTTTCAAAAATGACCAATTAGAATATACCACCATTAATCCATAATCCCGGATTCGTTCAAAATCGTTAATCTGATCATAATTCATTCCCGTTTCCCAGGTCCATTCACCCATAGTAACCTTCTCTGCACGTAAATGGTCAAATGATAAACCATACTTAAACATTGGAAACGACACAGGCTCATTTTTATCTACAGAATACCACTGAACAGAAGCCCCCATTGTTAATTTATCTGCCTGCTCAGGAGCTGTACTTTCATTGAATTCTGTTTTAGACTCACGTCCCATTTTATAGTCAGCTCCAGCCAAATAGCCGATAGTCCCGTCGCCTGTACAATCGGAAAAGACAGCTCCTTCAAAAGCCATTTCCATTCCTGTTTCAATGTGCTTGGCAATCACTTTCTGAATCTTGTTTCCGTTCATTTCAACAGCGAAAGCATGGTAATTCGGGAAAAAAGAGATATTTTCTTCCTCTGCAATTATTTTTGCTTTTTTATCATCTTCATAAAATTCTCCCGGCTGAGCATTTCCGCCTCGTAGCGGTCCAAATTCTTTTTGCAAAGCACCTAGTTCCTTATAGGGTTTTACACCAATGCGTCCACCCAGGTGTACTCTGACTTCAGAACTATTATTCCCTCCCAAAACCGGTCTATCATGTATCAATGCCACCTTAACTCCAAGTCTTGCTGCTGTAACGGCAGCACTCATCCCGGCAATTCCACCTCCAATAACAACCAAGTCGAAGGAACCAGCATTTTGGGGGATTTCAGAAATTCCAAGTTTCTCCTTTCTAAACAGATTTAGCGGCTTCATATCAGAGGGAGGTAACATAGCAGCATCTGTAGTAAAAAAGATTGCATCGCATCGGCCGTTAAAACCCGTAAGATCCTGCAGGCTAATTTTAGCCATTCCTTCTGAAATAGGAATTTTTCCGGCTAACTGCCATAACCATTTCTTACCGGTAGCACCTAAAACGGTGGATAACTCCTCTCCATTTACCGAAATCTTGAAACGTCCGGCACCCTCTCCATCACTCCAGGGAGAAGTCCAATTGAATGTCCGGACATACACATAATAGACTCCCGACTCCCGAAAAGTGACCTCAGTAAATGCATTTTTTACCGGATTTCCCATTCCATGCGCCATTAAATAAGGAGACCCCATTTGATCCATAAACTGCTGATCAACCACCCATCCGCCTTTATACTTAAAGCTCTCGGCCTCAACAAGCAATTCTGCAGCTGATAAAACACCTCCAATTATTAATAAGAGACAAATAAGAATACTTCTTGTTTTCATAATTTATATCAGTTATATTCCAACCACGTTTTAACCTCAGCATCCGAATCTGCAATAAACCGGATCCATTTTGCTTGAAATGACGAGGGGAAATTATGTGTGAACTCCTCTCCTGCTTTTACCGGATAAACGGCATATTTCATCCAATCGCCATTCCCGGTTGGATCTACCTCCACCGTAAAATGAATCGTTTTTGATTCTTTATGGGATAGTTTCAGAATTCTTTTATCATAGAATCCAATTAAATAAGGATCAGAAGCTTTGTTGGCTTGAACCTTACTATTCACCCACGGTCCACCATGCCCTGTAGGTTTTCCCAATTGCCATAAATCGTCAATAACTCCGGCCCAGACAGCTGCTTTCTTATCTTCTGAGATAATTATATGCGGATTATCAGAACTATTTTGCAAATTTACTCCTGTAATTATAAGCATTCCTCTGTAGGAAGCATAGTCATTTATCTTAAATAGGTGAGAAGAAATCGGACGAATTTTTGCAAATCCATCTGCATTCTCTGCAGGCAATTCATAAAACGTACCGTGGCAATTTAATAAGTCTCTTTCAGTAGCTACTTCCCTGCAAATACGCAATTCTCCGTTATTTGTTGCCGAAGTAAATTTATCATCACCTAATGGCAATCGCCACCTTCTGCCTTTATCATCAACAACTAAAACAGAACCCTCCTCGATGGAGACAACTTGTCGCGGTATAGCAAATTTATCTCTTATGAAGGAAGAGGTTTTCGGATCTTCTACCCGAACGAGCTGAAACTTATCTTTCATCTCATAATAACCGGTTTCAGTTGTTTGACCATTTACGGTTGTATTAGCCAATACTCCTAAACTGCGTCTGTTATCACCAAGGCCGTATAACAAGCCTCCACAGCTATTGTTATCATGTACATCTGCAATTCCTTTAAACATTTTATCTGCATTGGTTAATCTAGCCTCTTTTGTTGTATACGAGAATGTTACTGTAGCAATCGTATTTTTATTTGCTTTAACACGAATCCATTCTCCGGTCTCATTTTCTGTAAATGGAAGAAACAAAGCCGATCTGGCCCCAACCTCAGCTACTTTCAATTGAGTCCAACCTTTATTTCCAGTTCTATCTACTTCAAAAAGAAATTGGACGCTCTGGTCCCCATCATTTTTTATCCACGCGCAACGCTCAGACCATCCTGAAAACAAAAACGGGTCGGAAAGCTCTCCGCCTTTTACAGACTCTTTAATCCAGACGGAACCTTCGGCTGTTGCAGGACCTAATTGATCCGGTTTATCCTCAGAAGTAAACCAAAGGTTTGAGTTAGATTGACCAGGACCTTCGATACTACCCTTCACTTTTCGTTTATTCAGAAACTCCTTTTGAGCCGAATCATCGCATCCAAACACCAGTTGATCATTCCATCTTGTAAAATCGCCAATTACTTTCAGATAAGCAGAACGAGGTCTGATACCGGAAGCATTTGAGGATGTGAAATTTTGCGGGAAATCCCAGAAAAGCCCATGCATGGTCATTAATAAATTTGGATTAGCCACTGTTCCTATATCCCGTATTCGGGGCCATTCGGTATTCCAGCCATGAGCTCCGTCGTAACTATGGCTAGCTTTAGGTAGCCGGTAAAAAGACCATTCTCCATTTTCTCGTACACCAAGAAGAACAGACTTATGATCCCAACCGGTACTCCATATTGGATCACTTTCGGGATTCTTATTTCCGTAAATTCCGCCCGGTCCTGTTACTTCGGTAAATTGATTACGTCTCACAAGTTTCCAATCCTTTCCATTCCATTCTGATAACGATCCTGCCTCGATATTAAAATGGACAAGCGCCTCTTTGCTATCTTCTCCATTATTGGAATAAACTAAAACTCCCTGACCAGAATACATACCCTTCCCATGGCATCCGGGGAGAAGAGGACTAAACTGACCCGCGTCACTCTCTTTTCTCAATAGATTTCCGTCTTTAAACAGCGTTTTACCCTGAAGTGTATTTACATCAAATTCATAAAACCCCTCTTCCATTGTTCCTACATATATTTTATTTTGCGGGTTGGTTAAGTGTCTTGCCATTCCGGTATATCTCCCGGGATAATCCTTTATGGATATTGTACGGACTTTACCTGCATCATCTATCGCATAAGAACCAATGAAAAGCTGATTACTTTCCTTGTGAATCATCCGATTGGCAGGAGTCCCCCCCACACTCTCAGAACGAACTATCTGCCTGTAATCTTTTGTTACCTGATATAATTTATCAGAAGAACCAAATGGCAAATGAGGTCCGTAAGTTATCACCCATAAGTTACCGGCCCAAGGAACTACTGCCCCTGTACCACACTCTCCTTCGTTATTATAATATGCCAACGAAGGGAATATACCCGATATGGAATCCGGTTGTGAAACAGTTTCTTTTTGAGCACTGCAAACAGATATAGAAACAAGTAGCAAACAACACAATGTTAATCTATTTCTCATACTATTATTAGAATTAAAAATACAAAGGCCTCTCTATTGAGTTGATTACATAAAGAGGCCTTCAATTAAATCATATCAAAAATTAATACCCTGAATTCTGACTAAGATTATCATTAATAAGCACCTCTTTTGTTGGTATAGGCCACAAATATTGCCTGTCATCCCAATTACGCTTCGATAAAACTGTAATCTGACCCGCAAGCTCCATCTCCGAGAAATCAGGAATCCCATCTTCATCAATCTGAGGCGTTACAGGCCAAAACCATAAGCCTTTACTGGTAACCTTCTCCCGAAGCAAAGCTGCAGGATACAAAATTCCATAACTCTTATTTGTAAGGGCTTTCGTAGCTAAACGCCAGCGTACTAAATCCATATACCTCAATCCCTCTTTTGCAAATTCCATACGTCTTTCGGTACGAATAATTTTACGTAAAGACGCTTGATCCAGATTTGTTACAGCCGGATAATCATTTATCGCCGCTTTATCCACGCCATAAGCTCGTGAGCGTACTTTGTTTATTGCTTCCAACACGGACTCATCTATCTGATTAAGTTCTATTTTCGCCTCTGCATACATTAGCAACACATCAGCATATCGGATAATTATCTTATCAGGATCTGCATCCTTTCCATTTTCGAGCCACGATTCATCTACCCCTTTTTTCCATATCAACGCATTAAAAGATGCGTACTGTGCATTAGCCCGATTATCATTATTCTTCTGCATTTTACCTGTTTTAAAATTTAATACTTCAAGAGCATCAGGATGAGGATCATACACAAAGCCTAAATGACGAGTACCAAATTCAACAATCGTAGCAGCACATCTGGGATCCCGGTTTTTAAAGGGTTCATGTGGATTAAAAAGAGGAGATTCATCAATTGGTTTGCCATCCGTACAGGTATAGGCTGCAAGTAAATCCCACGAAGGATCCATAGCTGCCCATCCGCCCGGATTGCGTGAAATGGTATTCAATACTATTCCACCTCCTAAGGTAACCTTGTTTGTTATTGAACGAGGTATAACAAAAATAGATTCTTCCGAATTTCGGGTAGTGGTAAGAAAGAGATTCGAATAGCTTGGATGTAATTTATAAACATTCAGATCCATACAAGCTTTCGCTGCATCAGATGCAACCGACCAATCCCCGTTGTATAAGGCAAACCGAGCCTTTAAAGCCAGTGCAGCCCCTTTTGTTGCTCTTTGAGAACCACCTGAATATTTTACAGGAAGTCCGGCTACAGCTTTATCAAAATCCGCATAAGTAGCCTTGATAATATCAGCCTTTGGTGTACGTCCAATGGTAAATGCTGTTTCAATATCAACAACTTCAGTAAGATAAACTACATCGCCAAAATGTGAAACCAAACAGGCGTACATACAAGCACGCACAAAACTAGCCTCGGCTGTATATAAATCTATTTTAGATTGATTTATTCCTTTCGAAGCAGCCTTATCCATATTGGCCAATATCGTATTGGCTCGTGCAATCGCTTTATACTGGTTTGTCCACAACGAGGTAACAGAACCATCTTGCCCATTCAGAGTTCCATTTACAATACTTGAATTTGTTTCCCTGTAAGTATAATCATCCGTCCACTCTTCACTATCCATTGGCCAGAAAACATCCCGGTAAAGATCTTTGAGCGCCATCTCGATTTCAACTTCATTCGAATACCAATTTTCACTGGAACCTGCAGCCAGTGGATTAAGATCCAGATCACTACAACTACTTATAAGAAGAACAACTCCTGTCAATAAAGTCCATATATATTTTTTCATTACATCTTCAATTTAAAAGTTAACAGATACTCCTAGTAATAAAGAGGTAGTAATTGGATAAGAAGAAGATCCCATTTCCGGGTCCCAACCTTTAGGAAATTTACTCAAACAAAATAAATCATTTGCAGAAGCATAAAACCGGATTTTATCGATACTAACTTTACTCGTCAACGATACAGGAAGTGTATAACCAAATGTAAGGTTCTTCAAACGGACATACCTGCCATTAAACAACCAAAAATCAGACATGGCTTGATTGGATGATATGTTTGAACGGGTAAGACGTGGATACCGGGCCTTTGCATTCTCCACTTCAGATTTTAACGAGCTCCAATAATTTCCATCCAAAATAGAAGGTATATTACCCCAGTTTTCGCCTAATGGCTCTATCATCATACTATTTAAACGGACCGGCTGACTTCCAACTCCCTGAAACGCCATAGAAAAATCAAAGCCTTTGTATTTAGCTGATACATTCCCTCCAAACATATAGCGTGGTAAAGATCCGCCAAGCAAAACCCGGTCATATTCGGAAGAAATTTTCCCGTCCGGTACACCGTCCGGTCCTGAAATGTCTTTATATTTTACATCTCCAACCTTCACATTATTATTTATCTTAGCCGAATTAGTTAAATCTTCCTGTGTTTGAAACAAACCCTCACTTACGTAACCATACCACTCATTAAACTGACTTCCCTTCATCTTCACCTGATCCCCTATAAACTGGGTTCCGCCCAAGTCTCCCATTTCTGAAAGGAAATCCGAAAAATTAATGGATATGTTGTAAATAAAATCGCCTGCCTTATCATTCCATCCAAGTTCGAGTTCGTACCCGTTTGTACTCATTTTTCCGGTGTTTTTATCCGGATTATCAAAGCCAACATAATCAGGAATTTCCAATGCAAGTAACATATCCTTGGTTGTCTTATGATAATAGTCTCCGTTTAATCGTAATCTATTATCCAAAAACGAAAGATCCATACCCAAATCGAGTGATTCTGTGGTTTCCCACGAAATATTCTGAATTGCATATTGTTGCTGAGCTGCGGTTAGTTCTGATACAGCTATTCCATTTTGATAAAACAGGGCATTACTAAAGGCAATGGTAGCCTGATATGGATAATTTCCGATACGTTCGTTCCCTAATGTACCCCACGAAGCACGTAATTTTGCAAACGACAACCAGTTTAAATCAGCATCTTTCATAAAACTTTCCTCACTTAGTACCCATCCCGCAGAAAAAGAAGGAAATGAACCCCATCTATAGTCTTTATGAAAACGAGACGAACCGTCATAGCGAATATTAGCCTGTAAAAGATATTTATTTGCATAGGAATACATTACCCGGCCAAACATAGACCGATAAGCAGTTTCATAGGCACTACCTCCATTGTCTCGTAATAGAAGGGGACCAAGATCCAGATAAGGATAATTGGTTAGCTCATACTGATCCCTTGATGCAAAAAGAGTTTCATTATATTGAAAATAGTTTTCGTAACCCATCATTATATTAAAGTCATGTTTTCCTAACGTTTTAAGATAAGTTGCGATAAACTGGGTAGTAACATTGTAACTATCATTCCGGTCCTCAGTTAATTTGGTGGTAGAATGTCCTTCGTAATAGCCTCCTATGGTATTTGGATCGTTTGCCAAAGTATAGGCGGCGGCAAGACTGAATGATTTAATTTTATCAAAGTTATAAATCGGGGCAACAATACCCGATATTTTCAATCCTTCGATCGGGGTAAAATCAATGGAAGCTTTACCTCCTATCTGATTGTACCAGGAATCCTTGCTTCCACCATTCTCCATAATAGCATACGGATTCGAACCCGATTTACCTTCTGCCATCCGTCCGTCATCCCAAACAGCTGCATATACAGGTGCCGCAATTCGCATTCTGTTTATCGGGTCAAATACGGGTTGATGCGATTTCGATCTTTTAAAATTAAAATCCAGCGTAGCACCTAAATAGTTGTTAATCTTGAAGTCGTTATTAACACGCGTCATAAATCGCTCGTAATAGCGATCGGCATACAGACCATCTGTCTTGTCGTATGTAACGGAAGCTTTTGTACGGACCGATTTACTCCCTCCTGCAATATTCAAAGAGTGGGTTTGTCGGGGTGCAGAACCTTTTAAGATTAAATCAGTCCAATCAGTTATTGGATAGTTATTCGGATCAGTGGCGTTATATTTTATCCAGTTCTCCACCTGATCCTGAGAATAGGTTTGATACATGCCACCGGCATTATTATCATTATACCGTAGCTCGTTCGTCATCTCCAAAAAACGCTGTATGCCTACATATTCCGGTTGCTTGGTCGGGATTTCCCATCCATACTCAAAATTATAACCTAAAGTTAGGTCATTCTCACTTGCACGCTTTGTTGTTATCAGGATAACACCAGCTGCAGCTCTGGAACCATAAATAGATGCAGAGGCAGCATCCTTTAGTACGGACATATTTTCTACATCGTTCGGATTTACCTGATTAATATCTCCGGGAACTCCGTCAACTATAACTAAAGGGCTTGAATCTCCGATTGTGGTAACACCCCTTATTTTTATATTTGTAGCCGCAGCACCAGGTGCACTATTATCTCTTGTTACCAATACACCAGCCACTGCACCTTGTAAGGCAGTCGACAATTGCGTTGTTTTTCTTGAAGACAGCAAATCTCCTTGTAAGGAGGCCACTGCACCCGTAAGATCTTTCTTTTTAACTGTACCATATCCAACAACAACAACTTCGTCCAATCCCTGACTATCAAGAACTAGCTGCACATTATAATGATCGGCCGATCCAACTTTCAGATTTGCTGAAACATACCCAACATAGGTAAGCAACAGATCGGCATTTAAGGGTACATCCAGAGAAAATTTACCCTCTAAATCAGTGATTGTTCCGTTGGTTGTACCAGCTTCCACTACATTGGCTCCGATAACAGGAATACCTGTTTCATCGACAACAACTCCGGTAATTCTCTTTTTGGATTGAGTGGATTTAAAGTTGTCTTTGGGAATAAGAGCAATCTGATGATCCGTAATCTTATAGTGCAAATCGGTTGTTTTTAGCAACGCATTGAGAACATCCTCAATTTTCTGATTGTCTGCTTTTAAAGTAACTTGTTGACGCAAATTTGTTTTTATTGCATCATAAAAAAATGTGTAATCAGTTGTAGCCTCAATCTTCTTTATGGCTTCTGCCAAAGTGACTTTTGTAAGGGGGATGGTAATCCCTTCAGAATTCTCCATTGCAAAAATTTTGGCCGATGAAAAGGACATAAAAATGACGGCCAAAAGCAATAAACTGAATCTCCTTCTTATGAATATTCTTGTATTATTCATATCTTTGTATAAATTTAAAGTTAACATTATGTGAACCAGCATCAAACGGGCATTTGTTAAATGGCTCACGTTGAAATTTTAAAGTGGAAGTAGTTCCGAAAGGCATAGTCTATCAGCTATGCCTTTTTTAATAATATCATCTACATAGGCATTTCATTTTAAAGGTTCTACATTTTTTATTGTCACCACATTATTTTTATCAAAAGAATAGGATATAGGATTAATACTTGCCATAATTCGAAGTATTACCTCAAGAGGTTCTTCCTTTATTGTAAATGTATAGGCCTGAGACGAAGAAAGCGTAGGATCTAAAAGTATGTCAACGTGATACCATTTTTCAAGATATCTTACGATGTATTCAAGCGGCTTAGCTTCGAATGTGATTGAAGAATTTGCCCAGAAAGATTCAAAATTCACATCGTCTTTTAAGAAAGTAAGCTCATGAGAAGACTTACAATAACTGGCCACCTGTCCGGGTATCATATATTTTTCTTCTTTGCAATTATTCTTAAAGACAGAAACAGATCCTTCCAGCAATGCAATCTTAACATCTTTATTCTCAGGATAAGCATTAATATTAAATTTTGTACCATATACTTTGGTACAAACATCGGAAGTATAAACGATAAAAGGTTTGTCGGGGTCTTTTGTTACAGAAAAGAAGGCTTCTCCTGTAAGTTTCACCTCTCTTGATTTTTCAAAAGCAGAATAATAAGTCAGAGTTGTTCCATTATTCAGCCAAACCTCGGAACTATCCGGCAAAATAACTTTAGATTTACCACTCATAGATAAATAGGTTAAGGCCTTTGGTGTCTCACGGTTAAATTCCGCACCAAGATAATAACTTAAACCAATGGTAACCAAGATAAACAACAGGGCAACCATGCCTGCCAGCCGTAAGTATGAGAATGAAAACGTATACTGTTTTTTTGCAGAACGATGCATTTTTTGTTGCATTTCATTCCAATAGTAGGATAAATCGGGATTATACTCACCGGATTCTTCTCGTACTTTATTCCAAACATCTTGCAGTTCAGCAAAAAGAAGGCGATTATCTGCATTAAGCATCCATTGCTCGAACATTCTATCGGATTGCTCATCTGTTTCTTTTTTCAGACGGGCAAGAATCAGTTTCCAGGGTATACTTTTTTTCATATTGTGAGTCTCTTTCCAATGAGACACATCAAAAAAAAGAAACCCTAATGCCTGATAAATAATTTACCAAAGAAATGAATAACTGTCGCCCAGATATTCTCTTATAAATTTCAAAGCTTTCGTAATCTGGGCTTCAACCGTTTTTACCGTTACACCCATTTCGTGAGCAATCTCCTTATTGGACAAATTGTCGAATCTGCTTTTTCTAAAAACCTCTTCACATTTTGCAGGAAGCGAACATATAGCCTCCTCAATTAAATTCAAGAGCTCTTGTTCTTCTAATTTTGAATCGGTTTCAGCAAAGTCGAATGTCGACATGTCATTCATCAACACAAATTTCTCATTATTTCGAATATAGTTCAATGCCCTGTTACGTGCTGACTGAAACAAGTAAGCTTTTACAGTAACCTGAATCTGAATGGTTTTCCTTAATTCCCAAACATTTTCAAACACTTCGAGTACAATCTCTTCTGCTTGCGTACCCTCTTTTACATACAGCCTTACAAATCGGCATAGTGGTGTAAAATAAGTATCAAACAATAACTTGAAAGCCTGTTCATTTCCTTTGTTGACCAACTTCAACAAAAAAATATCATCCTCATTATAGCTCATTTATCAGTAATTAGACTTGTTGCGGTGGTCCATATGAGGCCTTTCAGTTCGTTTTAAAGGAATGCTCATTCCGTCGGTAGATTCAAGCCAGTTGTAAAGATCGTGATTCAGCTCTTTAATCAGGTTCTGGTGTTCGGGTGCGGCAATCAGATTCTTTGTTTCGTTGGGATCTTCCTGCAGGTCATAAAATTCGTTGGTATCCCATACTCCATGGTAGCGGATGTATTTGTAACGGTCCGTCCGCACGCCATGCATGGTGGGTGTCTGCGGAAATTCATGTTCCCAGTAATATTCATAATATATCCTGTCTCTCCAGGGTATATCCTTCCCCTGCAGTAACGGCAGAAACGAAAAACCAACCATTTGCTGAGCCTTATCCAATCCGGCACAAGCCAATATGGTGGGAGCCACATCCACATTCTGCACCATCTTTTCCAAAACCTGTCCCCCTTTAATCAACTTCGGACTACGGATCAGCATGGGCACACGGACAGATTCTTCGTAAAACTGACGTTTGTCTATCAACCCATGCTCGCCCCAGGCAAAACCATTGTCGCCCATGTATATCACCACCGTATTTTCATCCAATCCCGACTCCTTGAGGTATTCGAGAACAGAACCAATACTTTCGTCGACCGAACGCAACGTTTCACAATAGTTACGAACCTGATCTTCCCACGGACGGCCGTGATAGGAATAGTCAACACCGTGCCAGCTTTCCCGCTGGTTCTTCACCCAGTTGGGCAACATATTCTCTCCATAATATTCCTTTCCCGAAGCAGCTTTACCTGTGGCAGGATCGATGGTAGGAAGTTCCTTAATCTTCTCCTTCGATGTATCGAAAGAGGAAGGAATCACCAACGGTTTACCACTATAACACCCTTTATGCCGTTTGGCCGGCGAGAAATTATCGTGTACACCTTTATGTGAAAGATACACCATGAAAGGCTTATGTGAAGCCTGCTGCTGTTTTATAAACTGAATGGCATGTGTTGTAAGTAAATCGGTTACATAGGTACTGTCGGCATAACGAATCCACTCACCATTCACATTTAGTCGGGGATTGTAGTATTCTCCCTGACCGCTGAAAGATTCCCAGTGATTAAAGCCCGGTTGCGGATCGCCCGTATCATTACCCATATGCCATTTACCAAAGAATCCGGTCTGGTAACCCACCTGCTGAAGATACTCGGGGAAGAAAGTCAGCCCCGCCGGCATGGGAGCCGTATTATCAACTACCTTATGGGTATGCGAATACATCCCCGTAAGAATGGAGGCCCTGCTGGGAGAAGAAAGGGAGGTGGTTACGAACGCGTTCCTGATCCAGGCCCCTTCGCGGGCCATCCTGTCCATATTTGGCGTTTCTAACCAGGGAACTTTTCCAACAAATCCCATATAGTCGTACCGATGGTCGTCAGATAAGATAAAGACAACATTCAACGGTTTGCCAGATTCGGGAAGTTTGGGAAGCTGCCGGGTTATAGCAGAAGCGGGACTTCCACCGGTCAGTGCTGCACTGATCAATGCCAGGTTCAGACAATATGGTTTCATAAACAATAGATTTAAGATTCAATCATACAAACATACAGAATTTTGGCTGCAAATAGAACTTAGAAGCAAAAAAAACATATTTATAAAGAATAAGGATAAATCCACAAGAAGTTAAGACTTACTATTTAATGTTTTCACAGCACATTCTGTCATCTGCCACTTTTAGGGTTTAATCTTCTCATTTGCAATAGAATAGTGGGTGACAGATGCCTTTTTCATCCCTCACCCCATCTTACACCTCCCATACCCCATTACTCAGGGAAGCAAGCAATCTTATCTTTATAATAAGCACATAAAATTTTACTGCCTGTAATTAAGCTCAACTATAAAGGAAACTAATTGTAAGACAATACTATAAAACATTTTTTCCTTAAGGAAAGTATTCGTTTGATATCTGTCGTTATGCTTGTTGACAACTGTCGACATGCATAACGACAGTTGTCAACAAGCATAACGACAACTGTCAATCGAATAAATCCTTTAACCTTTCGTAATTAAACACAAGCTCAAATTATTTATTCCCTTAGTAAACGAAGCTAATTCCTAACGGAAAACCGTAATATATACCTATTGATTGTAAGCCTCTCATTTCTGGTGTTTTGTAGACTTTTTTCAGATTTAATAAATGGCTTATCAAAAATGCATGTATAATCTTGATTGGATAAGCATTTGAAACTGTTTGCTTGCACCTAAAGTGACGAAGAACCTATTTTTTACAACGACAATGGGGTTAAAAAGGACTATATCCAGATATTAAACGATCACAGGATAAATTCAGTTCGCCCTCATACATGGGTAGATCTATCTATTAATCCAGCGCTTAAAAATAAATGGATAGATGAATCGGATACTTAATTCTGAAGCTTGTATTCAAATGTAGATAATCCTATTCCTTCAGAATATTGCCTACATTGCTCAACAAATATAATATTTTAATCAGTATGACTAATTTATCACACGTTAATTATTGTTGGATTAATTATTTGCTTTATATTTGTTGCGGACAAATCAATCAATTATCATAAACTATGAAAGCAATAATCAACTACCTCTTAATTTCTGGCATAATAAGTTTAGTTTTCTTTTCTTGCAGTAATGGAGATGATCACCCATCATCCGGGCAAGATTCTTATTTAAATGGTGTGTATGAAAATACGGATGCTTCGCTGAAGCTTTTAAACTTTACATTTAATGGTGTAACCTTAAGTGATAAAAAAGTAGCTTTTAAGACTGAAGATCTGAAAATAGCTTCAATTACCTTTTACAGTGTAATTGAAGGGGAGGCTGAATCTCAGATAAAAAATGTATCAATCGAAAAATCTGATACCGGATATCGTTTTGAAGGCTTATATACAGCCAAAAGTAACCAAGCATTTAGATATTCAGGCAAAATAGCTGGTGAATCGTTTGGAAAACAAACGCTTACCCTAAAATTAGATAAGCAATAAAAAAGTTCTTATTTACCAGATAATTAAAACACTCTACTATAAATGGAGAAAATTTGTGTGGACTTTTACTTCAAAAAGCACATACTTTTTGAAAGGTTTCTCGTGACTTTTTATGTCAAATGTAGTTGAGAATTCAATCGTAAAAGTATATTTTCAGATCATAGTTGGATTATTCCCAAAGATATATGAATTGTTTTTCAATCCTATAAGAAACGTTTTCCAAAGATATATGTTTGAAGTTCAAATCATATATCTTTGGAAAACCCAATTGGTAAGGATTCAAATTGTCGGTCCGGCATCTGAATCCTGTTTTATATTTTCTGTAAATGTTTTACCCGAAAAGATCTTTCACCCTTCACTTACTACCACTCCATCCGAAAAGCGGTACCATTCTCCGCTTTCTGGACAAGATGCACGGCCGTTGTAATCGAAATCAAGCTTATGTCCGTATTTGCTTACCCAGCCTAGCTGCCTGGCTGGGTTGCCGGCCACAAGAGCAAAGGGTGGAACGGGTCTGGTTACTACGGCTCCGGCACCTACCAGGGCATAGCATCCGATGGAATTTCCGCATACAATCGTAGCATTGGCTCCAATAGATGCTCCTTTTCCTACATGAGTTTGCAGGTATTCATCCTTCCGGCTGATAAAGCTTCGGGGATTTATAACATTCGTAAATACACAGGAGGGTCCAAGAAAAACATCATCGTCGCAAGTTACGCCAGTGTAGATGGAGACATTGTTCTGTACTTTTACACCATTGCCTAGAACTACGCCGGGCGAAACAACCACGTTTTGTCCGATATTGCAATTGTTACCAATCGAGCATCCTTCCATAATATGGCAAAAGTGCCATATACGGGTTCCTTCGCCAATAGTACAGCCAGGGTCTATTACGGCGGTTTCGTGAGCCTTATAATTTTCCATATGCTTTATTAATCGTTTCCAAGTTCAATAACTTCGAGGTCTTTAAGTTGTTTTCCGTCAATAACAAAACGCATCAGTGTCCTTACCTGATGGAAGCCGCTTTTTCCTGCTGCTCCCGGATTAAGATGCATGCATTTTAGCTTCTGATCGTATTGCGCTTTCAGTATATGACTGTGCCCTGCTATGAAAATCTGCGGCGGATTGGCATACAGTTCTTCCCGTATCTCCGGGGCATATCTTCCGGGATATCCCCCGATATGCGTAATCACCACTTCCATCTCTTCCGCTTTAAAACGGAGTACCCTCGGATATTGTATACGGAGCGAATAACCGTCGATATTACCGTGCACGGCACGCAATGGCTTAAGGGAAGCGAGCTGAAGTGCCAGAGTATCAGAACCTATGTCGCCAGCATGCCATATTTCATCGCAATCGGCAAAATAAGTTGCGTAGCGGTCGTCCCAGTAAGCATGTGTATCCGAAAGAAGTCCAATTTTAATCATTTCCGTATCGTTGTTATCACAAAAGTACCTATATTTACGGACAACAAGTGTCTAACTATGGAAAATTCATACAAATACTTAATAGACAATAAAAAGACTAG
>RRZT011456212.1_pt1 | contig 19450 bp, 15 predicted proteins | sample 2165551 | NCBI WGS metagenome assembly RRZT01 (sample SAMN10456910, study PRJNA506462) | wastewater metagenome | biome: wastewater; feature: sludge; material: wastewater sludge; isolation source: wastewater sludge with Escherichia coli K12::gfp cells carrying plasmid... | place: USA: Moscow, Idaho... | reverse complement strand
GGGTAAGCTAATTGACGACGACCCCAATCTTCTAGGCGATGGATAGCACCACCTTGTTCTTTTACTAAGTTGATATAGCGCTCAACCATGCCAACCACTTGGTCGCTTTGGTCTGGGTGAACTAATAGTACCAGTTCATAATGTCTCATTAAAGACTCCTTACGGATTAAACAGCCGTTGACCCCATGTCAACAGCAAGGAGGTTGTCTATGCCGCCTGTGGCGTTGCCAAACAGTTGGGTTATCACTGAGATAACGCTTTAATTTGCAACAAAAACAGTGGGTATAGGCAAGGTGCGCTATTATATAGCGCTGGCTAAAAAGTAGCAAGTGAAATATCACGGGGTGCCAGCCAATATGGGTGAATCATTATTTTATCTACTGATCTTAACCTGACCTTTGTCACAGAGATTAATCCACAGTGCAACAAAATATTAGGCAAGACTGTCACCAGTATACCACACTCTTAACAATGAATTAATAACAAAAGGTTTGCTATTCGTCAATTGTCGAATATTTTTTTTCCTTGCTAAGGTTGTGGAATTGGATTATAACTATATCTAAAAGATACATTAATTTACGTAATGTTAAGGAGTAGTTATGAACTGGCAATTATTCAGTGCGATTTTTACGATCGCCTCAGGCGTGACGATTGGTGTTTTTATGACAATTGCGTTGGTCGTCGGCTTTGATGAGATTCCTCATATCATTGCTACGGCAATTGTGGGATTGTTGGTTTCTATTCCTATTGCTTGGGTTGTGGCAAAAAAAATGCAAATGATGGGCATTACGCGCCCTTCTTCTCGGTAATCAAAAAACCGCCTACTTGTAAGTAAGCGGTTTTTTTATCCTCTATTGCCGTTAGGTACGACTCCCTTAATCTTTAACATAATCACCTAAGCGATACGCGGTATTATATAGGCGGTTACCACGGTTTTGGGTTCGTCTGTAGAAGAAATCCCTTGCCAACCGTGGCCGGGGAGAAAGTTATTGCAAATCTACTTTGGTGCCAGTATCGACATTGGCATACACTTCTAAGACATCCCAGTTGGTGAGGCGCACGCAGCCGTGTGAGGCTTGGCGGCTAATGCCTTCTGGAATCGGTGAGCCATGAATCCCAAACGAGGGTTTGCTAAGCCCCATCCATACAACCCCTACAGGTCCGTTGGGACCAGGGGGTAACATAAATACTTTTTTGTCCTTTCCTTCACCACTTGTGGCGCGGTACCACGGGTTTTTGACACGGTTTACAATAGTATAAGTGCCCGTGGGTGAGGGGGTGTCACTACTACCGACTGTGGTTGGGTAGGTGGCGATCAGCTTGTCACCATTGTAGGCGTATAAGATGTTATCGGATTTTTTGGCAACAATGCGGGTGATTTTTTGTTTTAAAGGGTCGCCTGGATTAAATACCGTAATGGTTTCGCCTGCTTTAAATGCTTTATCTGCATTGAGTTTTTTGAGGTAGCGAATATCCATATGAAAGCGTTCTGCTAGCATTTCTTGAATGTCTTGATAGTACAAGCCTTTCATTTTTGATTTGGCTTCGCTGCCGCTTGGGGTGGCTTGGTAAGGTCCTTTAATGTCGTCTTCAGTCAGGGTATATCCCACCAATACGGGCTGGTTGGCTGGAATATTTTTGTTTAATAGCTGCCAGACTTTTTCGCTCATACGTCCATCTTGTGGTAGTCCGTGCATGGCTTGAAAGTTCTTGAGGGCTTTTTTGGCATTCATGCCCCAGCCACCATCGATGGGCCCTGGCGAGGTGTGGTTCCAGTCAAGTAGGGCTTGTAGTTTTAAGGTGGTGGCTGAGTTGACTTTTTGCCCAGATTGCCAGTCTGCGCTGTTCACCCGCTGGGCGTATTCTGATAGATTCAGGTTGTTAAAGTTGGTGCTAGTGGTTTTGTTGTTGCCGACAGCGGTGGGGTCAAAGGTAGGTGCTACGGTGGTGTTGTCGCCTACTACCTCAGAGGTGTTGCCAGCAACGCCTGCGCCATCTGTGTAGTCGTTGTCAATACCATTTTGTTTGTCGTCTTCGGTGATGCCTATGGCGTTTACACTACTTGTTTTTGAGGCAAGCGGTGTATTTGCGGTCGCACTGGCTTTGGTGGGCGCTTTGTCGTTGACAGGCTTGAGCTTGGCGGTAGGTGTGGGTGAGCTAGCAGTTTTTTGGGCTTCTACGGGTTTGGTAGCGGTAGGTTTGCTGGCAGTTTTCGGTGCCGATTGGGCATCTACGGCTGCATAGCTATGCGTTGCTAGCAGGCAAGTTAGGGTGGGTAGTAACAATTTTTTCATGATGTACACTCAGTTTTATCACTAAAAATGATGAAGTAAATAAAGGACGGTTGGGTCAAGTTTTTTTTAAATTAATTAATCATTATATAACTAAATAACCTACATGTTAAACCAATACAGGCAATGGCGTCACCTGTCATTAAAAAAATTCAACCAAGGTGTATTTTTTGGGAAAGCTAGGTAACGATCAGCGCGGGGTGTTATATGATGGTGCCATGCGGTGGTTACCATATAAGTGCGGTTATTTGATGAAATAATTGGTAAAAGCAGCAAAGTGTATTATAATTTTAGCCCAAATTCTTCTAGAGTATTTACCATGTCTGTTGCGCCGTTTTCTTCACAATCCCTGTCAAATGATGATAACTTACCTGAGCATGTTCTGCCAGATGTTATGGCTAATTTTGGTCAAAATGAGGCGGAAGATGAGGCAGCGGTGGCGCATCGTGATATGTTAGATACGATGCATGAGGAATTTTTGGAAGCTCAGCAAACGCTTAAAACTATCCGCGATTTTATCCGTTTTGGGGTGAGTAAACTTCGTGAGTATGATGTGGTGGTGGCGCAAGGTACCACTGATGAGTTTGCTGAAGCGTCTGCTATTGTGCTGCAAACGCTTTCATTGGATTGGTCAGCAGATGAGCAAATTTTGGATTGCCGCTTGACCCACAGTGAAAAATCTGAGGTGTTAACGCTGTTACAGCGGCGTATTGTAGAGCGTAAACCATTAAGTTATTTGATTAATTTGGCTTATTTTTGCGATTTGCCTTTTTATGTGGATGAGCGTGTTTTGATTCCCCGTTCGCCAATTGCTGAGCTGATTCGCCAACAATTTTATCCTTATTTTGAGCCCAATGATTTGGTTGAAAAAATCGTAGGATCTGATGAGAAAAATTTTTATCATCATGGTCTATATGACAAGCAGCTTGCCCAGCCCGAACGTATTTTAGATCTGTGCACAGGGTCAGGTTGTATTGCCATTGCGTTGGCAAGCCGTTTTCCCGATGCCAGCGTAGATGCCAGTGATATTGATAAAAATGCGCTTGCCGTTGCTGCGGTGAATGTAGACCATCATAATGTGCATCATCAAGTCAACTTGATTGAATCTAATTTGTTTGAAAAAATTCCAGCAGAAAATCAGTATGATCTTATTGTCACCAATCCACCGTACGTGGATGCCGCCACAATGGCAGATTTGCCACCTGAGTTTTTGCATGAGCCTGACCATGCGCTAGCGGCAGGGCAAGATGGGTTGGATTTGGTGCATCATATCTTGTACCAAGCATCAAATTACTTAACGCGCGATGGGCTGTTGGTCTGTGAGGTGGGTGACAGTGAGTGGGCGCTGCGCCAAGCTTATCCCGAAATTCAGTTTGATTGGCTCACTTTTGCCAATGGCGGGCATGGTATTTTTGCCATGGATTTTGATGAGCTGATCGAATATCGTGAGTATTTTGCGCAATATATCAATCGTTAAGGTGTTTTTTCTGGTGAGTGGTTAAATAAAGTTACGGGGGCTTGCCACCCATAACATCCGTTAGTAAAGCCCAGCGCAAATTGTTAACTGACTGAAGTTTTGCTATACTTTGCGCGCACTATTTCACGTTTTGACGATTTTTGACGATTACGGCTAGATCAGTCATTAGTGCAAGTATGGCAATACTTCACCAATACAACGTGCCGCCTATAGGTTTGAGCAGTGGCTTTTTTTGACAAGTTTTTTTTAAAACTGGTTCAAATAGCAAAAAATTAGACAATTTTGGTAGATAAGGTATAAAAATGGCAGGCAACACCATCGGACAAGTTTTTACCGTCACGACATGTGGGGAGTCGCACGGCGCTGGGCTTATGGCAATTATTGATGGGGTGCCACCAAATTTGTGGTTGTCCGCTGAGGATTTGCAAGTTGATCTTGACCGTCGTAAACCCGGTACGTCAAAGTTTGCTACGCAGCGCCGCGAAGACGATCAGGTGGAAATTATCTCTGGGGTTTTTGAGGGAAAAACTACTGGCACACCCATTGGGCTGCTAATTCGCAATACTAACCAAAAATCCAAAGATTATAGTGATATCAAAGACACTTTTCGACCCAATCATGCGGATTATACCTACAGTATGAAGTACGGCTTTCGCGATTATCGTGGCGGTGGTCGTTCATCAGCGCGTGAGACCGCTATGCGTGTGGCGGCAGGCGCGATTGCCAAAAAGCTATTGAAAGAGCGCTTAGGGGTAACGGTGCAAGGTTATGTGACCCAAATTGGTAACGTACACGCCAAAGCAATGACTGATATTAATTGGGAATTTGTCAACAGCAATCCATTTTTTTGTGCAGACCCTGAGGCGCTACCACGGTTTGAGCAGTTAATCACTGAGTGCCGCGCGCAAGGTACAAGCTGTGGTGCGAAGCTTACCATCTTGGCAACGGGCGTGCCTGTAGGACTGGGGGAACCTGTATTTGATCGGCTAGATGCGGATATTGCCCACGCCATGATGAGCATTAATGCGGTCAAAGGGGTGGAAATTGGCGATGGCATGGCGGTTGCGGGTCAGTTTGGTCATGAGTCGCGTGATGAACTTACCCAAACAGGCTTTAAGGCCAACCATGCTGGGGGGATTTTGGGTGGTATTTCATCGGGGCAGACTATCGTGGTGCAGATTGCATTAAAACCCACCGCTAGTATCACCACGCCAGGACAAAGTATTGATGTACAGGGTAATCTGGTTGATATGGTTACCAAGGGTCGTCATGATCCTTGTGTCGGGGTGAGAGCCACGCCTATCGCAGAAGCCATGCTGGCAATTGTCTTATTAGACCACTATTTGCGTCACCGTGCCCAAAATGCTGATGTGGTCATGCCCATGTCGCCTATTATTTAGTATGTGTACCTAGTACGTGGTTATCGCTATTGGTAAATACCGATGGCTTCGATAAAAAACGCATCACCAAAAAACGCATCACCATTAGGTGCCATCGCTTTACCGTCACCGAGTACTCATCACCATGTCGCAGCCCGCCAATACGCTCAACAAACGCCATTATTTATGGCAGAGCCAACTGTTGGCTGAAATGGGGGTGACACGGTGGGTTAGTCAAGTTACGCCTGTCGAAATGTCTGAGTTAGATGTTTTTGCAGATACCCCTAAGCCAGCAGGAGATATTGCGTATACGGATGCGCCTGTCACAGACAGTGTAGATGCCCCCTCTGAGATTTTATCCGCGACAGTAGATGTCAAAACTACCTCAGCGGCTACTTCAGTGGCGATGCCTGTATCAGTCGCCATAGACGCAGCCACTGAAAAAACCCTATCTACAAACTATCTTAATCCACCAATGCAGCCGATGCCAGCAGTCAATGGGGCAGAGATGAACGCCGCTACTACCAAATTGGATTTGCAAGCGGTGGTAGTTCATGATTGGATTTGGCTGGTGGATGATAACTATTTGCAGCAGCAGCCACGCCAGCGCATGCTTTGGCAACAAATAGTTGCAAACCTAAGCGCTGAGCCACAGTTTTTTAAATTCCCCATGTTGGCAAACCATGCGCAGTTGCCAGCTAGTACCGTACAGCTTATGGGCGGCATTAACTTGGCGCTGGCAGGTTTTAGTGGGTTTTTATATCGTCTAAAGACGGATCATGAGTCTGGATTTGACCACCCCATAAAAATTGGCTGTCTAACCCCAATGCCTTCGTACCTTCAAGATCAGACTATTGAGCGATTACCTTATTTAGAAGAAATGCTAGCAGATTATCGCCACAAGCGGCAACTGTGGCTGCTACTAACCAGTTAGATGACAGGAAAACACGGATTAATTATCCGCCAACACCCCCTTGTGTGCTAAAGTGGTTATAACATATATCACGATTTGAGACGACAAAAAGGAACCATGCTATGAGTAGCTTCAACCAACGTGTTCACAACTTTTGTGCAGGACCCGCCAGTATGCCAACGGCTGTGCTTGAAAAAGCCCAAGCGGAATTGTTGAATTGGCAAGGCACGGGTATGTCCGTGATGGAAATGAGCCATCGTAGTGATGAGTTTGTATCGATTGCTACCAAAGCTGAACAAAATTTGCGTAAACTGATGCAAATCCCCGACAACTACAAAGTGTTGTTCGTGCAAGGTGGAGCAAGCTTGCAGTTTTCTGCCATTCCACTTAATCTATTAAAGGGCAAAGCAGACTACTTAGACACAGGTATTTGGTCAAAAAAAGCCATCAGCGAAGCCCAGCGTTGTGAGCAAGCAGGACTGGGCAAAATCAATGTGGTGGCATCGGGCAAAGCCCTTAACTATACCGATGTGCCAGATGCAGCAACTTGGCAATTATCTGATGATGCCGATTATTTTCATTATTGCCCCAATGAGACCATTGGCGGCTTGGCGATGTTTGATGTCCCTCATGTACAAGTCCCGATTGTGGCAGATATGTCTTCTTGTATCTTATCTCGCCCAATCGATGTATCAAAATTTGGGCTGATTTATGCAGGCGCGCAAAAAAATATTGGCCCTGCTGGATTGACACTGGTGATTGTCAGAGAAGATTTGATGGGTAAAGCGCACCCAATGTGCCCAAGTATTTTGGATTATAAAAACCAAGCAGACAATGATTCGATGCTCAATACCCCATCGACTTATGCATGGTATCTATCAGGCTTGGTATTTGAATGGCTACTTGAGCAAGGCGGTGTCGAGGCGATTTATCAGCAGAACCTTGCCAAAGCTAGCGCATTGTATGATTTTATTGATAGTAGCGACTTTTATCACAATCCAATTACAAAGGCGCATCGCTCACTCATGAACGTGCCATTTACGTTGGCAGACACCAATCTAGAAAAATCATTCTTACAGCAAGCACAAGCAGCAGGGCTATTAAATCTAAAAGGGCATCGTAGTGTGGGCGGTATGCGCGCAAGTATCTACAATGCCATTGATTTGTCGGCAGTGGTCGATTTAATCGGATTTATGAAGCAGTTTGAGCAATCAGCGCTTTAGCCATAGCCTATTTCTCTTTTAATTTATCAGCAGTGGCTAAGTTAATCGGATTTATGCAACCGTTTAAGCAATTTGTGCTTTAGTGGCAAGTAATTCCTCTTTATACTAACTTAAATTTCAATAGGCATATTTTAAAATGACTAATTTTTAACCATTTGTGCTGATCGTATATGCTATAGTGAACATAGCTCACACATCTTTATTAGTTGAATTTAGCAGTGGCTTAAGCGTGTTATTTCAAGTTATTTGGTCTTTGGAACGTTGATTATGATTTTTTAGTGGGAAAATTAGAGGGAGATAGGTATGATTTTGACAGGTTGGTTACAATTTGATAGGCATTTGAGCAAAACGATGCTGCTGCTGGCGTTATTGACAAGCTTAAATAGCCAGACTATGGCAGGAAACGCTTACCGAGTAAAGACAGGCGATACAATTGAAGCAATTGCAAGGCAATATAACGTATCTTCCCAAAAGTTGATTGAAATTAATAACTTAAAAAGCCCAAACGATATCCGTCCAGGTAATTTATTGCGTTTGAGTGATACCAAAGCCATCTATTATCAAGGAAAAACCCAGTCCTATACGGTACAATCAGGCGATACACTAAGCAGTATTGCCAAAAAATTTGATACCAATATTGCCACATTGGCTGAACTAAACGATGAGCTGAATGACGAAAATTTTGATCGGCTACAATCAGGCTTGAAAATCACAGTACCAGCGGCTTTGGTGGCAACTATCTCTGAAAATCGAAAGTTTGATTTTTTTAAGACAACCCCTCGGGCGGTAACGCCAACGGTATCGACTTCTACCTCTGCCGACAAAATATTTTCTTATACCGTCAAGCCTGGCGAAACGCTTTCAGGTATCGCCCAAAAATTTAAAGTAAGCCTTAAAGATTTAGCAGCAATGAATGCGCTTACCACGCAATCTATGTTGGTCAAGGGGCAAAAGCTTGATATTCCAGCCGATGCTGAGCGTTTTGCAATCTTACTTGATACGCCCAAGCCTACAGCGACAAAAACAGCCCCACCATCCACAAAAACAGTGGAGACCCCAAAAAATGCTAATAATGACAAAAACAGTGACTTTCGCGTAGATTTTATCACTTATAAAGTAAAAGCGGGTGAATCTCTCAGTGTACTGGCGCGGCGCTATAATACCACCACTGCGGGACTGGCAAGAATTAATGGGCTTGCAGCAGATGCGGGGCTTAATTTTGGACAAAGCTTATTGGTACCGATTACTAAATAATGCATTTAAAATAATGCTTTAACTTATCGTGCGTAATTCTCCACCTATAATCTTTTGATGATGCAATCAAAAAAACGGCCATGATTTTGCACAAAAAGCTTGAGTGACTACTCAGGCTTTTTTTGGCAGATAAAAAAATTAGCCCATATCGCCCTAGTAATAATCGGGTTAAAATACCCATTAGGTGCTAACTTTTTACCAAGCAAAAAAAACCGTGGGATCAGATTAAATGAAGCAAATCACGTTAAATTTAGTGAAGGGGGTGGCTTGGGTTTTTGCCTTGATGAGTCATGTCTCATTACCATTGATGAAGCCCGCCCTAGCGACCGTGGTTACCACCACAACGCTGTCACCCAATAGCAGCGCTCAGTTTGCTCATTTAAGTCATATGCCGTATGCCAACCCCAACGCGCCAAAGGGCGGAATTTTAAGCCTTGCTGCATTGGGTACATTTGACAGTATCAATAAATGGATCGATGTGGGTACGCCCGTGGTTGGTACGGATAATCTGTTTGAAAGTTTGATGACAGGCTCGCTGTCTGAGGCGTATGTCCAATACCCACTGCTCGCTGATAAGGTCACCTACGACCCCAATGACTCAAGCTGGGTGATGTATCATATCAATCCCAAAGCCTATTTTTGGGATGGCGCACCTGTTACCGCGGACGATGTCAAAGCCAGTATGGACGCGCTGTTGACCCGTGGCGTGATCAGTATGCGTAGCTATCTGGCTGATGTCAAAGAAACCCAAGTGGTGGATAAACAAACCGTCAAATTTATCTTTAAATCCAAAGACAACCAAGAAATCAAACTGACCGTGGCGCAAATGCCCATTTGGTCAAAAAAATCCATAGATGCTTATTTTGATCAAGTCGGACTAACGCCACTCATGGGCAGTGGCGCGTACAAAATTGGGGCAATTGAAGCAGGGCGCTCAATCACTTATGTACGAGACCCTAACTATTGGGGCGCAAAGCCTGAGGCTGGCGTGATAAGTAACCAAGGGCGCAATAATTTTGACCAAATCAAATACGTGTACTATCAAAACCAAGAAGTGGCTTTTGAGGGTTTTAAATCGGGTGAGTATTTTTTTCGTGAAGAAAGTAAAGCCAGAACTTGGGTAACAGGCTATCATTTCCCCGCTGCCAAGGCAGGCATGGTTGTCAAAGAAACCATGACCGACAAAAATCCTGTACCCATGCAAGGCATCGTTTTAAACTTACGCCGTCCCATATTTCAAGATTTTCGCGTGCGTCAAGCCCTCACGCTGGCCTATGATTTTGAATGGCTCAACAAAACCATGTTTTATGGTCAGTATGAGCGGCTGCAAAGTTTTTTTTATGGCTCAGAACTTGCTGCCACAGGCACGCCAAGCCCCAAAGAAATGCAAATCCTATCGCCATTATTGCCACGTCTTGAACCGATGCAGCGCCAAGCCGTACTCACGAACTGGCAAGCCCCAAAATCTGATGGCAATGGCTTTAACCGTGATAACTTATTAAAAGCGCAAGCATTGCTCAAGCAAGCAGGCTTTAGCTATCAGCATATGCGGCTATATCAGCCAAACGGCGAGCCTGCCAAGGTTGAATTGATGGTAGCGGATGAAAAACTGATGAGAACTATTTTACCCTATATTCGTAATTTGCAGCGGCTCGGGTTTGATGCCAGCGTTCGTCAAGCAGATATTCCTCAATATTTAGAGCGCAAGCGTAAATTTGACTATGACATGATTGTGGATCAATTTGCGCAAGGACTTTCCCCAGGGGCAGAGCAAAGCTATATGTGGGGTTCACAAGCCGCCGATGAGATGGGTAACCAAAATACCGCAGGGATTAAAAATGGCGCGATTGATCATATCATCCAGCAGCTCACGCATGCCAGTAGCCGTGATGCCGTGATACACTATAGCAAGGTTTTAGATCGGCTGCTTCGGTCGGGCTACTATATTATACCCACGTATGGCAAACGTACCCATAACCTTGCTTACTGGAAATTTTATGAGCATGGGGCATTGCCAAACAACGCTGTAGGGCTTGATTACTGGTGGGCAAATAAAGACAAACAAGCCCAAGTCATGCAGTATCTAGGACGCTAAATTCATAACAATAACACAAGGAAAAAAAATGCTAGCCATTCACCCCATTCCTGCCTTTAATGACAACTATATTTGGGCGATTATCAATAATGATGCCAAACAAGCCATCATTGTTGATGCAGGCGATGCTGCCCCAGTGTTGGATTTTGTGCAAAAAAACAACTTAAATATTTGCCAAATTTGGGTGACTCATCATCACCAAGACCATATCGGTGGGGTGGCTGAGTTAGCCAACATCTATCCCAATGCCCAAATTTTTGCCCATGTTGATATACATCCTTTGGTCAAAGCCAAGAATTTACAGGCAGCTAGAGAAGGCAGTGAGCTTACGGCATGGGGATGTCCTGTTCAAGTATGGCAGGTGGCAGGGCATACCGACAACCATTTGGCGTATTTACTCACGCTTGAGCAGCATTTACATGTTTTTTGCGGTGATACTCTGTTTCGGGCAGGCTGTGGGCGAGTATTTACAGGCACTATTGAGCAGCTTTTTGAAAGTTTTGAGCGTTTTGCTGAATTGCATGATGAGCAAACCTTGTTTTATCCTGCCCATGAGTACAGCCTAGCCAACCTAAAATTTGCCCAGTTTATCGAGCCGAATAACCAAGTCATCAAACAGGCTTGGGAACAAGATAGCCAGTTGCGACAGCAAAATAAACCCACCTTGCCCACCGCGCTGCGCGATGAAAAAGCCATCAATCCGTTTTTGCGTGCTGCCATCCAGCCGTCGGACGCGATGATACAAACCTTACAATCACAAACGGGCATCAGCATAGGTCGCCCTTTTGAGGTGTTTAAAGCACTGCGCCAGCTCAAAGATAATTTTTAGGAAGTATGATGGGTCAATATATTCTTAAACGGCTACTTTTGATTATTCCCACACTGCTGTTGATTTTGCTGACCAACTTTGTGATTATTCAATCTGCCCCTGGTGGCCCTGTCGAGCAAAAAATCGCCCAAATCGAAGAAGCGCAAAAACACGCCACCACAGGCATGGAAGGTGGCAATGCCAATGCGAGTGCCAGTGGCAATAGCGGTGCTTATCGAGGTAGCCGAGGATTATCACCTGATATGGTCGATGCTATCAAGCAACAATACGGCTTTGACAAATCTGCTCCTGAGCGGTTTTGGCTGATGCTTACTAGCTACGCCAAAGGCGATTTTGGCACGTCTTTTTTTAAGGGCAAGCCTGTCGCACAGCTGATTTTTGATAAAATGCCCGTGTCGATTTCGTTAGGTTTATGGAGTACGTTACTCATTTACGCCATTGCCATCCCACTGGGGATTGCCAAGGCCACACGGCATCATTCATTGATGGACAAATCTACCGCTCTATTGCTTGCCGTCAGCTATGCCGTACCCGTGTTTGTGTTGGCGGTGATTTTGCTGGTATTCCTAGCAGGGGGCAGTTATTGGCAGATTTTCCCACTGCAAGGGTTGGTGTCTGAGCATTTTGAGCAATTATCCACGTTGGGCAAAATCAAAGACTATTTTTGGCATTTGGCATTACCGCTCACCGCAAGCACGATTGGCGGTTTTGCAGGTTTGACCTATCTCACCAAATTTAGCTTTATGGAAGAGCTCAATAAGCAGTATGTACTCACCGCCCGTAGTAAAGGCTTGAGCGAAGAAAAGGTGCTATACGGGCATGTGTTTAGGAACGCTATGCTGATTATCATTGCAGGGCTACCATCAGCGATTCTGGGGATATTTTTGACAGGCAATTTTTTGATTGAGGTGGTTTTTAATTTGGATGGATTGGGGCGACTGGGGTTTGAAGCCATTCAACAGCGTGATTATCCCGTGATCTTTGGCACGTTGTTTATTTTTACCTTGATGGGATTGATACTGCAATTGCTGAGCGATGTGACTTACCATTTAATTGACCCACGTATTGACTTTGAGGGGCGATAGATGAGCATAAACCCAATCTGGCGTCAGCGTGTGTTACGATTTCGGCAGCATCGCATCGGTTATTATTCGCTAATCGCTTTTGCCCTAATTTTTGCGATTTGTTTGGGGGTGAATGTAGTTGCCAATGACAAACCCATCCTAGTCAAGTACCAAGACGGCTATTATTTTCCCTTTGCTAAAGCCTACCCTGAGACCACCTTTGGCGGGGTGTTTGAGACCGAAACCAATTACCAAGACCCCGTGGTCAAAGCCTTGATTGATGAGCATGGCTATATGATACAGCCCATCATTCACTTTGCCGACCAAACCCCAAGCGTGGGGCGAGAGGTGCCGTTTCCTGCACCGCCCAACCGTGACAACTGGCTAGGCACCGATGACCAAGGGCGAGATGTGCTGGCAAGGGTGTTGTATGGGCTTCGGGTATCATTGCTGTTTGGGCTAGCATTGACGCTGGCGGGGTCGATTATCGGCATTGTGGTAGGGGGAGTGCAGGGTTATTATGGGGGCTGGACGGATTTGGTCGGGCAGCGCTTGATGGAAGTGTGGGGCGGTCTACCGATGCTGTTTATGATTATTATTTTGGTGAGTTTATTTAGCCCCAGTGTGATGGTGCTGTTTAGTATGATGTTGTTGTTTGGTTGGATGGGGCTGGTGGGTTTGGTGCGTGCGGAGTTTTTGCGTGCCAGAAACTTTGATTATGTCCGTGCCGCCAAGGCGATGGGTGTGAGTGATGCCAAGATTATGTTTCGCCATATTTTGCCCAATGCCATGTCATCAAGCTTGTCACAGTTGCCGTTTATTTTGACCGCCAATATCACTGCCTTGACCACGCTGGATTATTTGGGTTATGGGTTGCCAGCGGGGTCGCCATCTTTGGGTGAGCTGATTGCACAGGGCAAAAATAATTTGGATGCCCCGTGGCTGGCGTTGGCAGGGTTTTCTAGTTTAACCATTGTGTTGTCGCTACTGATTTTTATTGGCGAAGCGTTAAGAGATGCGTTTGACCCTAGACAGTCGTAATGTGATAAAGAGGATAATAATATGAGTTCGGCAACTACCGAGGATTTCTCGGTAGTTAACTCGGTCAAATAGCTGAAATAAAATTAATATAAATAATAGATTAACGGCATGTGAAGGGTAAATTAAAATTGTTAAACGTCAAAAATCTAACCATCAAATCCGCCACCCAAACGCTGGTGGATAATTTATCTTATACCTTAGACAAAGGCAAAACCCTTGCCATCGTGGGCGAAAGTGGCTCTGGCAAATCCATCTCAAGCCTTGCGTTACTTGGGCTGTTGCCAAATAGCCTAAGTATAATAGGACAAGCAACTTTAATAGACAGCCAAAGCGACAAAGAAATAATACTACCCATCAAAAAAAATAGCCTAAGCAAATCTAAACAGTCTGAAGCTATCTTCCGCCAAATCCGTGGCAAACGCATCGGTATGATTTTCCAAGAACCGATGACCGCCTTAAACCCACTGCATACGGTTGGCAAACAAATTGCCGAATCACTCAGCCTAGCTGGCGTGGCAAAATCTAGCTTTCGACAGCGAACGATTGATTTACTGACCCAAGTCAATATCCCAGACCCTGCGAGCAAACTGGGGCGTTATCCACATGAACTATCGGGCGGACAACGCCAACGGGTGATGATAGCCATGGTATTGGCGCAAGACCCCGATATTGTCATCGCCGATGAGCCGACCACCGCCCTTGATGTCAGCTTACAGCATGAGATTTTGGGTTTGCTTGACCGTCTAAAGCGAGAACGCGGCATGGCGATGCTACTGATTAGCCATGATTTAAACCTAGTCAGACGCTACAGTGATACCATCATCGTAATGCAGGCGGGCAAGGTGATGGAGCAAGGGGCGACCCAAGCGATTTTTGCCAATCCGCAAAGCGACTATACCCAATTGCTGATTTATCAAGATTTTGGCGACAGTTTACCCCTTATTGAGAGTTCGCCTAGCGTGTTACAAGTCAAGGGATTATCCATTGCTTTTCCCCAAACCAAAAATCTTTTTGGCAAAACCACCCAATGGTTTGAAGCGGTAAAAGATTTGAGTTTTGACCTTGCACAGGGGCAGTCGCTAGGGATTGTGGGTGAAAGTGGCTCAGGAAAAACCACAACAGCGTTGGCAATCATCAAATTATTAGGCAATTTAGCAAAGTTAAACGGACAAATTGTACTGGCAAACAATCAGCGATTGACCGATGTTTTGCCTTTATCAAACCAAGCCTTCAAGCCTTACCGCGGTGATATCCAAATGGTGTTTCAAGACCCGTACGCCAGTATCAATCCACGCTTTAGCGTGTTTGAGATTATCGAAGAAGGCTTGACCCTTAGGAAACATGGGCAAGGCATGGCACAATCACAGCGACAACAGGCGGTACTTGATGCGTTGGACACGGTGCGCTTGCCCCGTGAGTTTGTCAGTCGTTACCCCCATGAGTTATCGGGCGGTCAACGGCAGCGCGTGGCACTGGCACGGGCGCTGGTGATGAAGCCCAAAATACTGATACTTGATGAGCCAACCTCCGCGCTTGATAGCAGTACCCAAGTGGCGATTGTCAAACTGCTTCGGGAGATACAAGCCACGTTTGGTTTGAGTTATATTTTTATCAGCCATGACTTGCAGGTAGTACGGGCATTGTGTCACCATATTTTGGTGTTAAAAGACGGTTGCATGGTAGAAAAAGGGGATGCTCAAACAATCTTTGACAAGCCCACGCACCCTTATACCCAATCTTTGATTGACTCAACTTATCGCTAAAAATCCTTGGTGGTCAGCAAGCCCTGTCAATGTCCAAGCGCTGTTAAATTGTGCCAAGTAGCTTGGCAGATTGCGTCACGAAACTGTGGTTGGCTCTGTGTTTAGCTATATGATTGGCAACGTAGTTAGGTGAACTGTGCGGTGACAAAGGATATGATTCGCCATAATTTAGTAGCATTGCCCTGTAAGTTGGGTTATATTTTTTGTGGCGACACCCAACTCAAGGTATGGGGCTTTATCATCAACCTTTCATGTTTCAATTGATACCGTCATTATGGCAAAACCTACCAAAAAACGCGTGTTTAGGCATTCACTGCAACGGCAAAAAAGCCTGCGTCGATTAGTGTATGATGTCTTGCACAATGAAGACTATGATACACGGCTAAGTCGCTGGGTGGATTGGTTTTTGATAGCCTTGATTGTCGCCAATGTGGCATGTGTGATTTTGGGGTCGGTGAATACCATTTATCAAGATTACCAATACTTTTTTGATTTTTTTGAAAATTTTTCCATCGCCATTTTTAGCGCAGAGTTTTTGTTACGCTTTTGGTCTGCAGCAGAACACGATACCCAGCATTCGGCCTGGAAAGACCGTTTAATATGGCTAAAACACCCTCATGGCATTATTGACTTGGTTGCTATTGCCCCTGCCTATGTCAACTTTTTTGTGCCAATTGATTTACGTTATTTGATTGTCCTGCGGCTGCTACGGCTGTTTAAACTGACCCGTTATTTTGTGGCGCTGCGGCTGCTACTTAACGTGGTGGCTAGAGAAAAAGAGTCCTTTAAAGCGGTATTGCTTATTTTGATGATTTTGGTGGTATTGGCTGCCAGTGGTATTCATTTGGTTGAGCATGAAGCCCAGCCCGAAAAATTTGACTCAATTCCAAAAGCCATGTGGTGGGCGGTGGTCACCTTGACCACGGTGGGTTATGGTGATGTCGTGCCTGTTACCCCACTTGGCAAAACCCTTGGCGCGATGATTACCATATTGGGGGTTGGCTTGGCGGCATTGCCTGCAGGTATTTTGGCATCGGGGCTTGCCAACGAATTGAGTCAGCGCCGTGAGCGCCTTGAAAATGAGCTGCGCGAAAAAATTCTTGAAAATGACATTGATATTAGTATGGAAGTCGATATTATTGAGAACTTGCGCCGTGAGCTTGGTCTCACGCGTGAGCAAACCCAGCTGGTGATTGACCAAATTATCAAAGAGCAATAATTACAAAATAAACACGTTATCCTCAATTATTGCCCGCATTGTGGTCACTCCCTGCCCCCCAACCAAAATTAGTGACATTGGCTGTCAACAAAAAATAACCCCAAGGGCAGCCAGCGCTCCCAAATATCTGATTACCAAATACCAAGGATTGTTATGTTATCTGCCAACTATTCTGTCATCATCGACACACGGTGGTGCTTGGATGAATTATTAAAAGCCGCCCATATTGACCACCGTGATTATAACTTGGTCATCACCAGTAACCGCCCAAACTTGCAGCCGCTGCAAGTGATTGCAGGCTTTAATCTAACCGACAAATTAAATAATCAGCACATAACCTTGGACTGGCTTAACCGCTGGCTGGCAAAAAAAGCAGGCATCAACTATGTTCGGATTGACCCATTAAAAATAGATGTGCCTGCCATTACCGCCATGATGTCGTTTGAATATGCCAAATCACACCACATTCTACCCATTGCAGTCACCGATGACAGTGTAGAAATTGGTACAGACCAGCCGTTTTATCAAGATTGGCAAATAAACATAGCGCATATCATTGCCCCAAAAAAAATCAAAACCGTTTTATTAAGTCCTGACCAAATCAACCGTTATCGCCAAGAATTTTACCAAGTCACCAAGGCGATTGCAGGCGCCACTACCCGTCAAAAACGTGCAGCAGCCGATATCACCAATGTTGAAGCACTGCTGCAGCTTGGCAATGCCGCCAATATTGAAAACCCTGATGCCAATGACCAGCACATCGTCAAAATTGTGGATTGGCTACTACAATATGCCTTTGACCAGCGCGCCAGTGATATCCACCTAGAGCCGCGCCGTGATATTGGCAAAGTACGTTTTCGTATCGATGGGGTGCTCCACACGGTCTACGAAATGCCCGCAGGTATCATGACTGCTGTCATAGCCCGCATCAAAATTTTGGGTAGACTCAATGTCGCTGAAAAACGCAAACCCCAAGATGGACGCCTCAAAACACGCACCCCCAAAGGGCAAGAAACGGAACTACGCTTGTCAACACTGCCAACCGCCTTTGGTGAAAAAATGGTCATGCGCGTGTTTGACCCCGCAGTATTGGTACGCACCTTTGAGCAGCTAGGCTTGACAGGACGTGACTTGCAGCAATGGCAAGCGATGACCGCTCATACCAGCGGCATCATTTTGGTAACAGGGCCCACAGGCTCGGGCAAGACCACCACGTTATATAGCACCCTCAAACAACTAGCAACTGACGAAGTCAATGTTTGCACCATTGAAGACCCTATTGAGATGGTGGAGCCAAGTTTTAATCAAATGCAAACTCAAAACAACATTGACTTGACCTTCGCCGATGGTATTCGCTCTCTCATGCGTCAAGACCCCGATATTATCATGATAGGTGAAATTCGCGACACCGAAACCGCAGACATGGCAGTCCAAGCCTCGCTTACAGGGCATTTGGTACTATCTACCTTGCATACCAACGATGCGCCCAGTTCACTGACGCGGCTCCATGACTTGGGAGTTGCGCCTTTTTTAACCTCGGCGACCATTTTAGGTATCATGGCGCAGCGGCTAGTAAGAACACTATGTCCTCACTGCAAACGCGCCCAGCCTATCCAAGCCAGTGAACAGCAGGCATGGCAAGAATTGGTTGCGCCTTGGAAGGCTCAGCTGCCAGCCGTCATTCACCACGCGGTGGGGTGTGAACATTGTCGGCACACAGGTTATTTGGGACGGGTAGGGTTATATGAAATGATGGTACTCAACAATGAGCTCAAAAAACTCATTAACGAAGGCGCAAGCCTAGACACAATAACCCAAAAGTCCTATCAAAATGGACTCCAACCATTGCGCTTGGCAGGGGCAAAAAAAATTGCCGAAGGAATCACCACTTTCGAAGAAGTGATACGGGTAGTGCCTATGGCGTCATATCAACCGTTAACAAATAGCCGTCATAGTCACGCCTAGCTTAAATCGGCAACACTCACCCAATAAGTGGTTTGCGACAGATTTACAAAACCGTTTTGGGCAATTGCCCAAGAGATGACCGTGCCTTTGGGCAAGGTTTTGACCGCAGGACATAGTCTGTTTGGACAAGAGCGCAGCGTGGTATCTCTTACTACCACCGCTTCGCAATCGGGCGCAGCTTGGCTACTGAGGGGAACTGCAACAGCGATGCACATACCTATCGCTAATCTAGAAAAGCTATTCATGGTTCATTGCCTAATGTTCTTTATTACGCCAACAACCCATCCAGATTAATAGATGCTCATGAGTCTTAACCCAACCTACAGGCGCCCACATTAGGCGCTGGGATCTAGCAATCCTTATGGTCGTTAGTTACCAAAACAGGTAGATTATCATTATACGATCAATCAATATGATAGAAAATATACCCAAGCTTGATGGGCAGCTTGTTGCGTTTATGTATCAATATGGCAAGGTTTGGGTTAAAGGCGTTAACCTTCGTTACCTAGCCTAATATGGGGTACATCAAACATCCCCACGTCTAAAAGTTGAATTTTAGCAATAAAAAAACCTAAGTAATTAATTTACTTAGGTCTTATAATATGGTGCCCGGGGCCGGACTTGAACCGGCACGCTATTACTAGCGAGGGATTTTAAATCCCTTGTGTCTACCAATTTCACCACCCGGGCAGGGTAGTCACAAGCTTAAGCATAATGTATGCGTTTAGGCTGTGCTGGAAGTGGGTGCTATTATAATCAGTTTTTGTTAATTTGCAAGTAAATATTTTATTTTTTTACTAGGGCGTGTCCTCAATTTAACTTAGCATGAATAATAGAGCAAGCCAAGTAAAGCATCGATTTAAAATTACGAGCTAATTTCTCATAGCGAGTAGCAATACTACGAAACTGCTTTAATCGTGCAAATGCATTCTCGACT